>Ga0214919_10000284_pt1 | contig 86304 bp, 84 predicted proteins | sample LL1503_MetaG_FD_177994 | JGI IMG/M metagenome (GOLD analysis project Ga0214919, IMG submission 177994) | Freshwater microbial communities from Lake Lanier, Atlanta, Georgia, United States - LL-1503 | ecosystem: Environmental > Aquatic > Freshwater > Lake | place: USA: Georgia | collected...
TTTAATCTAGATGAAACATTCTCTACTATAGGGGAAAAAGAAAACTATGCTATAGAGAGATGTTCTGGAGAATTGATAGCAGTGTGGGATGATGATGATGTAGCTTTACCTAATCACCTATCTAACATAGCTAAGTTTTGGAGACCAGATGCTAATCTTTTACATTGGCAGAATGGTGTGTTCTATAATGAACCTAATATAACACAATTGATGGCTCTTGGTAACTCAGGTATTGTCTATAGCAAGAAAGCTTGGGAAGCAATTGGTAAGAGTCCAATAGAGAATGCTGGTGGAGATATGACATTAGTTGTAGCTCTACATAACTTAGGAAGAGATAAAGTGGTATTAGCTGATCCTCCTAATGAAGAATGTTCTTGGTTCTATATGTGGGGTGGTAGAGGATACCATCAATCAGGTATGGGAACAGACACTGCAGAAAGACCTAGTGTTATAAAAAGACATAGTGATTATATAGAAAACTTAAGACAAAAAGGTCAAATACCTACAGGAGATGTTCAATTGATGCCTCAATGGAATAAGAATTACACACAAATGTTAAAAGACTACATCAATGAACATAAATAGTATATCAATAGATTCAACTAATTCTATGACAGAATTATGTCTTCTTGGAGTGAAATATCCAACAGATAAATCTCCATATAACAATGATGGAAACTTGCACAAACATGCATACACATCTATTTACAATCTATTATTCTCTAATATTAGATATAACAATCTATGTATAGGAGAACTAGGTATATTAGAGAATCATTCTATGCTTTCTTGGAGAGAGTTCTTTCCTAATGCTAAATTGTATGGGTTTGAATGGTTTGATAATAGATTAAATAAAGCTATTCAAGATAGTATACCTAATTGTTCATATTTTAAAATGGATGTTACTAATCCAGAATCTATTGAAGAAGGATTACTTTATTCAGGAGGTGAGTTTGATATACTTATGGATGATAGTACACATGTATTTGAAGACCAGATTAAGTTTATCAATGTAGCATATAAGTATTTAAAACCTGGAGGGTTTCTAATTATAGAAGATATATTTATTAATGCTAACGAAGAAGATTATTCAGAAGCAATAAATCATTTATCAGATTATTTCTCTTCTGCTACATTTATATTTGCTAATCATGCATTAAAACATTCTCCTGGATGGAATAATGATAAACTACTTGTATTACATAGAAACAATAAACCATGTTCTTAAATATAATCACCCCTTGTTCTAGACCAGAAAATCTAGAAACTATCTCTAAAAGTATAAATATCCCTAGAGATCAATATAGATGGATAGTAGTATTTGATTTATTAGAAGCACCAGCTAACATTCCAGAGAACTGTGAATGGTATGCTATCAAAGATGCTAAAAGTATGTCTGGTAATGCTCAAAGAAACTTTGCTCTTGATCTTGTTACACATGGACATATATATTTCAATGATGATGACACTATCATGCAACCTAACTTATGGGATGAGATAAAAAATGAAGATGTTGAAGATTTTATATCTTTCATACAAGCTAATAAAGATGGAAGTATTAGATTAGAAGGAGATCATATATCTGTAGGAACTATAGATAGTCACAACTTTGTTGTAGCAAACAAAACAATAGGAAATACAAGATGGGTATTAAATAGATATGATGCTGATGGTGTATTTGCACGAGAGTGCTTTGAGAAAGCAAAAACTATATTATATATAGACAAAGTGTTATCTGTATATAATTCTCTTAAATAAAAAAAGCTCCTTAATTGGAGCTTTATTAAAAAAGAAGTGAATCTTTAATTATTTGAGGAAGTTTTTCTAAAGAACCTTTATGTTCTTCAAACACTTTTTTTACTACATTTTCATTATCAGTAGAATATCTCAAAAGTACACTTTGATATATTTTATTTGATTCTTGATTATTTTTTAACATAAGATCTTTACAACATTTACCTGTATCAATTAAATAGATGTTTGCATCAATTTTTAAATTGGTAGGTCTAGTGTGTCTACCAGGAAGCCACTCAAAGTCTTTTCTTAATATACATGTTTTAGAAAACCAATATGTATCCAACTTACCCCAACTCCTTTGTTCTAATATTTTCTTTGTTTCATCTAAAGGAGGTTCTGAATCATGTTGCAGTAATACTATACCTGTAGGTGCAATCCAATCGTTTAGTGTGTTAATAATATAATTACGTAAATCTGGATGAAAAATCCTTTCATCTTGATCAGCATATAACACTATATATCCTTCATTAATAAATCTTTTTTTAATTTCGTTTTGTTTTTTAATATTATTACCCCATCCATAAGATTTTGTAGAATACGTTTCAAAATTATTTATTCCATGAGATTGTAAATATGAAATTATGAGATTTTTGTTTACATCATGAATAAGAAAATAAAACTCCTCTGGATGAAAGAAATTCTTATAATAATTGATAAAATTGTCTGAGAAGTAGTTAATCCTATCTATTTGTGTTATAACCTTAAGATTGTTCATATATAGGAAATCTTGATAAATCTGGATATTCTAATTCCAAATCATCATTACTTATTGGTATTCCATTTTTATAAAACTGTGTCATTAATAATAGTCCTCTTGTAGCTATTTCAGGCATCATATAAAAATTCCATCCTAACATATCAAAGTGATCATCATGGTATGAAACTTCATTTCTACCTGAAAATCTTGCACGTTTAAACCAATTATAGGCTTGTTCATCATCTGTAAGAATAGCACCTCCTTTAGACAGCTTTAAATGTTTAAAAGGACCTGTAAAACTAATACACATGTGTGTTCCTGTAATGTACATATTGTTTGTAAATCTAAGAGCTGAATCCCATACCTTTGTAGGAATCAATTGATAGGCTCCCTTTAATGTTTTCTCATCTGAATTCACCCATTTCACTTTTCCTCCAGCATGTATAATTTCACAAGGTACAGATGGATAGGTTCTACTAGGAATTGTTATCTCAAGACCTTTTACATCTTCATACATTAAAGCTAGAAACAATGCATTAGTTTGATTATCTATAGCTACAGCAAATGGAGCTCCTGTATACTCACAAAGAGATTCTTCAAATTGTTCTGTCACTTTATAAACTCCTTCAGCCATTTTCTCTTATAATTTTACAAGGACTTCCGTAAGCAATCACATCATCAGGAATATCTTTTGTCACTATAGAACCAGCTCCTATAACACAATTCTTTCCTATTTTAACATGATCTAACACCATAGCACCCATTCCTATCTTTGTACCTTCTCCAATTGAAACATGTCCTGCTATAGCAGCATTTGGATTAATAGTTACAAAGTCTGCAATGATTGTATGATGACCTATTGAAGAGTTTCTATTAACACTTACAAACTTTCCAAGATGACTGTGTGCACTTATGGAAACATTACTATGTATAGTGCAACCTTTTTCTAAAGTTGTAGTGGATGATATAGAAGCAGTGTTGTGTATAAGGTTTATGAAGTTCATATCCTCTCCGAAGGTGTTTAAAATCTTTCTCTTTATAGAAGAGTTAGAAACACCTAGAGCAAATGTATCACCACCTGTAAGTTTGTTGGTGATTTCCCATTTGAATTTAGGATTGTTGAACGTATGTTCTATTGGAAGATCTAAATTGTTTACAATTTTTATTTCTGGAAACATTCCTTTTGATTCAAGAACATCCATAATCATAGAAATTGTAACATCACTTTTTCCCAATAAGGTTAGTGTTTGCATAGCCTTGTTCTTTAAATTCTATAGGTGTAAGTAGTTGATGATCAAGCTCTTCCATTATTCTATGTGCTCTTTTTAGAAGCTCTATGTTTGTAGTCTTTTCCTTGTCTTTATAGTATAGATTGTCTTCAAGACCCACTCTTATACCATCTGCATAGAGAAAACCTAAAACATTTGATTTTAATTGATCTTTCCCTATACCACCAAAGCACATCACTGAATTAGAAGGTTTATTAGCAACAATATTTGCAACACTTGTAACATCAACTTGTGCATTGTAAATGTTTCCAAATATCATATTTATATAATGGGGACCTTTTAAAACACCCTTCTTTATAAGATAGTTGGTGTAATTTAACATTCCACTATCAAAGCATTCTATTTCTGGAACAACACCATATTCATCCATTTTTTCTATAAGCTTAATTATTGTTTCAGGTTCATTAATAGAAGCAGCTTTTGGAAAGTTTATAGAACTCATAGTAAGACTTCCCATATCTGGCATAAGCTCAAGAACAGCTGAACGTTTCTCAAATTCTGGAAAATGTCTTCCTGTTAAAGATACACATATAGAGAGGTTAGGGCAGTGTTTTCTAATACCCTCAATAATCTTTTGGTATACATCTTTTCTATAGGTATTCAACAGCTGTTCATCTCTAGCATGAATGTGCACCATTGTTATGCCCAGCTCAAAAGCAAAATGCACCTCTTCCACTATTTCATTTGGGGAGATAGGTGCATTTGAATTTTCTTTTGTTGTTTGAGTTCCTGTAGGTGTGAAGTTTATTATTTTATTCATAAACTTTGTTGATTTATTTTGATAATCTCTTTTGCTTCATTGGTTGCATAGGAGCTGTTCTTCTCACCTTATCATCCATAGACTTATTCTGAGAGAAAGGTTTGTCCTTCTTAGGTATAGGAACTTTAGGAGCCATTCTTGGTGCTCCAGATTTCTTAGCTTTACCAGAAGTCATATTAGCACCCACCTTTACAAGTTTTCATTTTACCACCAGACTTCATATTGAACTGGACATCACCATTCATTCTAGGATTTTCTGCTCCTCTTGCATTTCTTCTATCACTAATTCTATTAGCTACTTTATTAGCTCGATCTCTAGAAGTTTCATTAATTTTAGTAACTCTTTCATATTGACGTTTATTAAGATTTCTTGGAACAACGTTATTTCCATCTTGTGCTTTCTTAATTGCACCACCAGCTTTCATAGGTACCATAGAAGCAGCTTTACCACCATATTGCATTTTCTTAGGTGTCTTACCAGCTTTCTTCATAGCAATAGCTACAGCAGCTTGTTTAGCCATCTTACCACCCATTTTCATCTTAGCACCAGATTTAGCTTTTCCTTTACCAGCTACAATGATATCAGCTCTAGTTACACCAGGGTTTTTATCAAATCCAGCTTTAACAGATTTCATTCCTAAAGAACTACCACCTTGAGATTTTTTTACAGTTTTACCATTTTTACCCATTAATCCACCAAGAGCTTTTCCAGCTAATCCACCTATTAAGTTACCTCCCATTCCACTTAACATATCTCCTAATTGAGCTTTTTTAATCTTACTGCCAGTTTTAGCTTTTTTCATCACTTTACCACCATTCTTTTTTAACATGTTGTAATTTTGATCCTTAGCATCAAAGCCTTCACCACTTAGCATTTCACCTTTAGGTCCTTTGTACATTTGTACATCATTATTAGTTTTCTTCTTAGGAGTAACTTTTACAGTTGTTTTTTTCACTGCAACTACAGGTTTTTTTGGTTGTAACATAATTTACATTATTAAGTTGTTAGTATTATTTATTGGTAAATAACCAAAGAAGTTATTCAGTTTGATTGCAAGGATTTTTAACAGTTCCATTTTCTCAAGCTTTTATTAATTCTTGAATTAGGATCGTGAGCTGTCTTAGCACTAGTAAGTTTCTTCTTCATACCTGACATTCTACTACAGAAGGATTTACGTCTTCCTGCAGCTTTACTTCCAGGTTTTAACTTAGAAGGTTTAGTGGTTACAGCTGTTTTAAGTTTGCTACCAGGATGTGATTTTCTATATGAAGCCACACCTTTAGCATTTAATCCACCACTTGGATTCTTTCCAGATTTCTTTTGCCAAGCTTCTGATGCCATTATTTCTTAGTTTTAGCTTTAATTTTCTTTTCTTGTACTAACATTTGTTTAGTAGGTTTCTTTCCAGATCCTTTATTAGCACGAATGTTATCCCATAATCCTCTTTTAGACATAGAACCATCAGCACGTTTAATCATACCTCCAGCTTTAGCTTTCTTACTGTTCATTATAGACTGCTCATTTTTTAATTTACTTTTTAAATAATTCGTCTTAGATTTAAACTTTTTTTCTTCAAGTTTAAACATAGCATTATCAAGAGAATCCTTACTTTTTTTTATTTTATCAAATATAGGTTTTGGATCAGAATACTGTGATGTTCCATTCTGAGCTTTCTTTTTATCCATCATTTCTAATGCTCTAGCACTAAGCTTTGCTTTAGGAATAGAATCATTAATCTTACGTGCTTTATCAGAAGCTATTTCTCTAGAGAAAGACATACTAGAAGATTTTCCTTGATAGTATCTAGGACCATTATTAGTTTTTACCTTTTTAGTAGAAGTGTAATTACTTCCTTCTTTTGTAAGATATTCACCATCTTGAGCTTTCTTTATTGTACTACCAGTTTTAGATTTATTTAATCCTGTACATTTACCACCTTTACAAGGAGGAGGGTTATTATTTTTTTTAGCATCAGTAGTTTCTAATCCTTCTAATTGAGCATCAGGTTTTCTTTTTTGTTTATCAAGTTGTTTGCTATATTGCCATCTTGTTAATCCACGTTTTTCAGCTTCACTAACAAATATTGAATCTTGTTTTCTCCAAAACTCAGATGATTTTTTTTCTTTCTCAACACGAGCAGCAATTCTATCTGCTCTTTCTTTATTTCTGACATCTCGTATAGAATCTCTTTGAATTGGTGTCATTACACCATTCTGTGCCTTTTTAATAGCACCACCAGATTTTAATGTACTTCCTTTATATGGACCCTTCTTCTTAACAAGAGGACCATTAGGAACTTTAGTAATTGCCATGATTATTTATTTTTAGATATTTTACGTAGTGTTTTAGCAAGAGCTTTGCGTTTAGGAGTGCATGTAGCTTTAGTCATAGGAGTGCAAAATCCCTTATGTGCAGGATTGATTGCTTTTTGTATCCACTTACCATCTTTAGCTTTTGTTATAGTAGTTCCTGATTTAGCTTTTTTCTTTTTAATAGAAGGAACATCAAATTTAACTCCACCATTAGGTTTAAATGTTGTTTCAGTCTTAGTATCTCCTCCAGGATATGTAGTTTTTTTAAGATCATAGTTCTTAGTACTATACATATCTATAGTAGGATATTTCTTTTTTAAAGTATCCCCTACTTGTGCTTTCTTAATAGCTTTCTTAATAGATTTTTTAACAGTAGCCATAACTATTTCTTTTTCATCTTGGTAGCACCAAGTTGTTTATCTTTTACAAGCTTAGCTTTACCTTTAGCACCAGCTAATGTTTTGTTTTGTACTTTAGTCCAAGCACCTTTAGGATCTACAGGACCAACTCTTTTGTTGGAGGCTTTAAGTCCAGTTAGACTTCCACCATTTTTCATTTTCTTTTTAGTTTTTACCACTTTACCACCGTTTTTTCTTTCATCTACAGTTGAATTTGGACCAAACTTTTTATCATGAGCAGCTTGTAAAGCATCTATTTGTTTTGAACGAGTACCACCAAAACCACCATTGTAGTAGTTATCTCTTGGACTGTTTCCACCTAATGTATCTTTAGATATATCATAAGTATCACTTAATCCTTCTTTTCCTTTGTATTTATTCAAATAGTCTAACATAGGTGTAGACTTTTTAGCTTTTACAGTAGCACTGTTTTGTGCCTTTTTAATAGGTCTTTTAATTGTTGCCATAGCGTTTAAATGTTATATTGGGTTTAACGATTATATCTTTGTGAGTGTATTGCCACATCTCACCTGTAGTGTTTATTATAATTGTATAGATGGTGTCTGTTTCTGTTCCATAATCTGTAACAAGAAATATCACACCCTCTCCCTTTGGTGTTATAACATCTATTCTATTCTTTGGTTCGTATATTCTCATAGAGAAGAGCTTTTATTCGGGTGTTATTCATCTCCCAACACCTAGATTTTTAAAGATCTTTAGAAGAAATTTCTTCTACTGGAGCTTCCACTTCTTTAATGATATCAGTTTCTACACCTTTAATCATTAATTCTTCAATCACTTGATTAGCTTGCATCATTAATTGAAAACGTGCTGCTTCTTCAGAAGATAAATAAGCTCTAACAGTGTTAAGGATTAATCCAAACTGTTGTCCTGTTAATTCAAATCTGTCTTCAGGAGTCCAAGTGTACCTTTTTGCAGGATCATACTGTGCCATAATTTAATTGGTTTTTATTATTAATCTGTAAATGTAAATAATGTTTTTTAATTATCCAAATTTATTTCAAACGTAATAACGCTTGTTGTTTTAATACTCTTGCTCATGTCCACTCTTATGTGAAACATATTACAAAACTTAAGAATTTCTTCTATAAGCATATTGTTATACTTAGGAAGACTTGCTGCTATTCTGAATTTATATGAGTGAGAGTTCTTTGTAATCTCAAGACTACATAATTCATCAACAGAAGAAATAACACCTTCCAAGTGTGCAAGAAAAACTTCATCGTTATCTTGCATCACCTTTGGAAAATGTTTTCTGTTTACTTCCATTATGACAAAGTAAGTCTATAAAGGGTTTGAGCTGCTTCTCCACTTAATGATTGAGCAACATTCTCTATGTCTGGCATATTATTAGCTTCACCAAACTCTTCTAAGTCTTTAGCAAAGGTTACAAGTTCTCTTACCACCTGATTAGGCATACCAGAAGTGTAGTCTTTAAGAACATCTATCTTATATGCTCTAACTCTCTTACCTGAATATCCCATAATCTTTTCTACTATTTCATCTTGGAAGTCACCCACTTTATCGTAAATAGTTCCTAATGCAGAATGTTCAGCAAAAGATGTAGTTTGAAAATGTAATAAATGGAGTTGTTCGTAGTAAAATGATAATTTTCCTGCAATAGTCTCTAATGTAAGAGAGCTACTTCCTGCGCTTTCCATCATTTCTTCTGGGAATAGAGATTTTAGTGCCATGTTGTTTAGTTTTTAAATTAAGGAGCTGGTGTTGTAGTGGTGGTAGTAGTAGGTGCAACAGTAGTTGTTGTTGTAGTTGTAAAGTTACAACACTCTTTAGCATCTATTTCTTTCCAATTACCAACCTTCGGTTTAAATGCTTGTACAATTAAACTACTTGGTATAATACGTCCTGAACCATCAAAACGTACAAAAGCTTTAAGCTTATTATTGTTATTACTTCTCATGATTAAAGTGCTGTAGTTGTTGTACTAGTAGTTGGTGCTATAGTTGTTGTAGTGGTAGTAGTAAGGAAACAGCACTCATATGCATTTATTTCTTTCCACTTTCCTACCTTTGGCTTATTTTTTCTAAGGATTAAGCTTCCTGCAACTATTCTACCAGATCCATCGAATCTGACAAAAGCTCTTAAAGGTCTACTATTTAGGTTCATCTTCTATAATTGTATTAGTAGTTGTAGATGTTGTTGTTTCATCTACCACTATTGTTTCTTTACCAGTGATCTTACTCACTTTAGCCATTGTTTCTTTTAATTTTTCAAAATTTCCCATTAGTGTAATTTTAATTAGTCAGCAAATGAATAAGCAACAAGTTCAGTTGAACCATTAGCAGCAAATAAAGCAGCTATAGTAGCATTAGGTGTATATGATAAACCTCCATCAATTGCTTTAAAACTACCAAGAAAATAATATCTACTATTATTGTATGCAGCTAACTCTTCAAAGCTATTCACTGTAACATTATCATCAGATTGATTATACAAATACATATAAGGACTTGCATCATCATTTTCTACTACAAAATCTGGATAGCTAAAAGGAAAACTATCTTCTACAGCTACTACAATTGTTCTTTGATCTACATTACAGCATTCGTATGCTTGTGTTTCAATCCATTTACCCACTTTAGGTTTTTGACGTCTAAGTACAGTACTTCCTGGTACAATTCTACCAGTTCCATCAAAGCGAGAATACGCTTTTAAGTCACGTTTGTTTGGTGTCATTTTTTTGTTTTTATTTATTATTAATTAATTTTAACAAGGATTATTTAATGTTGTGAGTCCTACTTGCCAATAGTTTGTACCATCACAGTTTAATATTTTATTTGAGCTACCATTGCTAGTAGTTTTATATGTAATAGATGCTGGATCTACATAGCCTTTAGCTGTACCATCCCAAGCTTCTATACCTAGTTCTGCAGCAACTCTATCAATTCTACATGCATATCCATAATAGAATATACCGCCAACTTGTCCTCCAGCAAATACCAATCCAATTATCTTTCTTACACCACCAAAATCAGCAATTAATGCAGATCCTGAATCACCAGAATACACTGGATTAGCACAAATAGTAGATAGACTAGGATCATTTTCAGGTTTTACATATTTTATTGTATCAAGAAATGTAGCAGGTGTAGGAACTCCTTGTAATTTATATGCTGGTGCTAGTGCTGTAAATAAAGCAAACACTCTTAATGCACAAGTTGCTCCACCTTTAGGTCCTGTAGTTCTTCCAGAACTATATAACATTGGATTAGATGTCAATAAGTTATCTATTTCTGATGTAGAAGCAAATGGAAGAGGAAATGTATAATCATTCACTCCAGCTTGTTGATATGATGTTGCTATATCTACATCTTCAGGATCTAAAGAGAATATTGCACCATCTACATAATTAAATCCATTTCCTGCTTTATGAATAGGTACATATCTTAATGATCTTCCAATTGTATAAGCAGGATCAGTAGGAATAGACCCACTTTCACCATTTTGATATATATAGTCTACTGGAGAATATTCATTTTGAATAACACCAGCTAGATTTTGTTCTGATGTATAGAATGCATCTTGTATAGTTACGTGGTTATTAGTAACACCTACTAATGTTTGTGTTTCTGTATGTACTGCTATGAATCCCATAGTTCCTACACTATTTACATTGTTCTTTGATGTAATTGATAAACCACCTATTAACGGTCTTGTGAAAGCTCTATTATCAGCTGAGTTAGGTCCAGCTACTTGTCCACAATAAGGATTACAAGCAAGTAATTCTGCTCTACTAACTTCATAAACATCTGTTCTTAACACTTGATCACCTATTACTATTTCATTAGGTAAGATTTCTTCTGGAGATAATTCAGATAGAGGTTTTTTCTCTTCTACACCATACATTATACAAAGCTCATCAGTTTGTTCTTTTCCAACAAACTTATATCCATAGGAAATACTATTAACATTAGGAGTGGACAATGATAACTCTTGTACCTTTAATTTTATATCTTCAATATTCATAATTATAAAGATTCAAAGTGTGTGTAAATTGTATTAAAGCCTGATGGTGCTAATGTAGTAGTTGATGTTGTAGTTGCTGGTGTGTCAGAAATAAGACGTACAGATAAACCAACTTCTTTTCTAAAGTCTCCACCATAAGCATCATCATTGTTATAATCAAATCCTAAATTTTTAGCAGTTAATGGAGCAGTACCTGCAGTAGTTGTCCAAAAACCACCTCCAAAAGAAATATATGTAAAGTCTCCAACATAAGCATTACGAAGACCTCCTGGAAGAAATGTAAAACCAGTAGAATTAGTTGCACCAACATTTGGACTTGCCCAATGTACTGTTCCTGCTTCTTTCAATGGTCCTCCTGCAACTGACAATCCTCCTAAATAATTAACTAAAGTTGTACATTCAGCATCTGTTGGTATATGCCAACCTAAAGGAGCTATATTTCTTGGGTCTGTAACTGCATACCAATTGTATAATTTACCATATGTACAACCATTATCATCATCATTATCATAGTAACACCATGCACCTGTTGTAAGAGCTGCCCATGCAGTAGGATCTTGAACTTGTGGTATCGGATCACCATTTTGATATGTATCTATATTTAAATTACATCCTGTCCATGTTTGAGTTCCAATAGTTACATCAGGTAAAGAACATGGTGGGCATGAATCTTTAATTAAGCGTACTGAGTTTCCGCTTCTTTTGTAATATCCTTTTTGTTCAAATAATTCCGATATTGTTAAATCATTCCAATTATATAATTCCCAATAGTATAAGGCATCAGTATATGCATCTGGGTAGAAGGGGGTGGTAGTCCAAAAAACGCCAAATAAGCCTAACCCAGAAAATGTTCCATTTTCATTACTCCCACCAGGTAATCCTGTCCAACCAGAACTATTAGTAGCACCTAAATTATTAGGAAACCAATGATTAAATCCTGTTTCTTTTAATTTACCGCCAGCATCATTAACAGCTCCCGTACCTCCAGGGCTAAGGTAAGTCATTAATGTATAAAAATCACTATCAGTAGGAACATGGTATCCAGCTGGTGCTAATCCTCTTGGATCAGTTATAGCATATCCATTATATAATTTACCATAAACACAACCATTTAATGGATCATTATCATAATAACACCAAGCTCCAGTTGTTAAAGCAGCAAATTCTGCTGGGTCTTGTACTTGTGGTATTTCATCACCATCATTAGTAGTAAATGTATAATATTCTATATAAGGAGGACCAGGTGCAACACCACCACCAGCAAATAACAATTTAATATTATTAACAGGTTTATTAAAATTTAAAGTGTATGTAAAATCTCCAACATTATTTCCTAATATAAGACAAGGAAGAGGAGTAGTTTTACCAGTACATGTAATAAAATCACCTGCATTATTTAAAGTGGGTCCAGAATATGTTGTATTAATAATTAAATCTCCATAAGTTACAGTACCAATACCACCAACAATAGCATTAGGTAATGCTACTACATTACATGAAGTGCAATCTAGAGGTGGTGTAACATCATCTAAACATAGAGAAATTGTTGATCCATCACCTCCTCCAGGTCCTGTTATTGTTATTTGAGTATAAGAATTAGTTGATCCCACTTGAACTAAACTAGCTCCTCCATTAGGGTTAGCATATGTAACTTCTAATACATTACCATTTAAAGTGGTTCCACATGATTCACCACACAAAGAAAGTGTAGGTGTTCCAGTTTGATACTTTGTAACATCTAAATTACATCCAGTCCAAGTTTGATCACCTATTACTATATCGCCTAATGCACATATAGTTGGGCAAGGATAACCTGTAGTAGTGGTAGTAGATGTTGGAGTGATACAACATTCATATGAATTAACCTCTCTCCATTTCCCAACTGTAGGTTTGTTTTTTCTATATATAAGACTGCTTGGAACATCTCTCCCAGATCCATCTATTCTAATATAAGCTTTTAAAAACTTTGCAGTTGGATTATTCATATTAATAGTCTAATTTATATTTTTCTTTTATTTCGTTTAGCTTAGTGGCATAAAACCACGTACAAAACTTTTTAGAATTCTCATTATTAAGAATCATGTCTAAGCTAGCATCTTTTGTAGGATCAGTTCCCATGTGATATTTGCCTTTATAGAAAGCTGGGTAACCATTTCCTGTTTCAGAAACTATTCCTGCATTATGAAAGATTGTGTGTGTGTCTAATTTTATAAGAGGATCTGTTGCCCAAGCAAAAGCTAGTTCAGGAACCACCTTTGTTTCTTGTTCTCTAAACCATAAGTTCCAAAGAACAGCCCACATATCAGCACACCAACTTTGATATCCTGAGTTTTCATCTTTAAAGAACTCTCTATTTATCTTCTGTAAATAAGTTCTTATAAGAATACAATCATTCATCACCTTACTCCAGAAATCACCATCTATATTCTTTAATAGATATTGTGCTCCTCCTGAATGATCATTGTTAGCTTCACAAACTTCTCTACTTATTCCTATTACACTTGCAATCTCTGCAAGGATGTCTCTAGATTTATATTCTTCTAGTTTCTCTGGTAACACTTGATGTATCTTACTATCAAAATACTTAGCATTGATATAACTGTTTGTATCTGATAGATAGTTTACATCATCTTCCAAAAATTGATCCACATTGAAATCTTTCATAAAAAGAATGTCAGAGTCACAATAGAAGATTGCTTTTTCTTTTAGTTCTGGATGTTTCTTGAAATGTTTCCAAAGAACATAAGGACGTAATACAGGAATGTATATTCCAATCAATTGATTTAGATTATCCTCATCTTCATAGAAGTGAAACTCAGCTTCTGGATATAGGTCTTCTATTTGTTTCCATTTATCTCTATTCTCTCTTCCTTTAGCAGCGAATATAAGATTGATTGCTTTGTCAGAATGTCCTATCTCTTTAAGACTTTCCATCCAAAGATTCACTTGCCATGTATAATAAATATCGCTTGGGCAAGCTTGGATAAACTTTAAATCTTTCATAATGTAGTTGGTTTTAATTTTTGTTTTTTATATTAAGAAATAGCTGTTACTACTCCATCTTTTATTTCTATACATCCTGTATTAATATTATAATTTCCATTAGGAAATGGTGTTGTTGCATTTTGATCTAACCACACTTCACATCCAATAGTTGGCCAAGAGTCTATACATGCTTGTGTCATCCAAACATCAAAATAATCAACTAAAGCACAAGAACTACCACCACATGATATAGGACAATTAACAAATGTATAATTAGTATTAACTAAACAATCTCCTAGATTTGTTACAATTAATCCTTCTGAATAAGTTAATGATCCTACAACCATACAATCTGTTAGTGATTGTCCACCACTTTCTAACCTACCTTGTATAAATATTCCATCACAACTTACATATGAATAATCCCAGTTAACACCTGGAGGATCTGCAGGAGGTTCAACATTATAAAAATTACAAGAATAATTACAAACATCTCCACATACACCATCATCTAATATTAAACCTCTAGTAAAAATAATTGAACCAGGAGAAGTACATAAATTTATAGTTATACCACTATCTATTGAAACATCCTTTATTTCATTTCCTAAACAATCTATATATGAATATGTTAAAGTATCATTTGTATTATTTATTAGTGTATAACAATTACAATTTATTGTAGTAGTGGTAGTAGTAGTTGTCGTAGGTGCAACTGTTGTGGTTGTAGTTGTTGTTGGAGCTACCGTAGTGGTGGTTGTAGTTGTTGTTACACATCCACAAGATCTAACACATATCAATCTTTCAAGTTGTTTTGATATCTGCCAAAGAAGATTTGTTGTTGTACTAGCACCTATTTGTCTGCTTGGTATAGCCATTGTTTATTTTTTATGATGTTGTTGTAGTAGTTGTGGTTGTTGAACATCCACAAGCACTTACACATTTTAAATATTGTAACTGCTTAGATATCTGCCAAAGTAAGTTAGCTTTAGTGCTCCATCCAATCTGTCTACTAGGTATAGCCATTGTTCTTTTATATTATAGGTAAAGTGGTTGTACTAGTAGTGGTTGTACAATTTGCACAAGCCTGAGCTGTAACATTAATAAGTTGCTCTAATTGCTTAGAGATTTGCCATAATAGGTTATCTTCTGTGCTCCAGCCTATTTGTCTAGATGGTATAGCCATAGTGTTTTTATTTTAATTATACAAATGTATTAATAATTATTTTAATATTCCTAATATTTTTTAATATCTTTTTTAAAAAGAGATTATTATAACTAATCCATCTCCTCCTTTGCCTCCATTTCCTCCTCCTAAAACTCCTGCTCCTCCATTACCTCCTCCTGAACCTATACCTCCATTACCACCTATTCCACCAAATCCTACTGTAGAACCTCCTCCTCCAGCACCTCCTAAAGAGTAAAAAGGTTTCCAAGACATTATTCCATTTGCTCCATCACCTCCATTACCTACAGTTACAGCTGAACCACCTTGTATTAATGGAGATATGCTTGTAGCTAATATTGAACCTCCAGCAGCAGTTGTTAATCCATTTTGCCAAGATCCAGGACATGTTATTTGAGATGTTAAAGGTGTTACATCAGAATTAGGTTGTGCTATTCCTTGTGTTGATGCAAAATTAGATAAGTTTATAAAAGTAGCTCCTGTAGATGTAAGTACTGTTTCTCCAGCACTAGAAGAGGCTGCTATATTTCCTGATGCCATTATAATATTTTGTGCAGTAGTATTATTTGGTAATAAACTAACAAAACTTCTTGTGCCACTACCTCCTGATACTACAGTAGTAGTACCTATTGCTCCTGCACCTCCAAGTCCTACTTGAACATATAATGAATCAGATAATAAAGAAGCATTAAATAATGCTCTAGTTACAGCTCCAGCTCCACCTCCATTAGTATAAGTACCTCCAAAAGGACTTGAACCACCAGCTCCACCACCAATACATATTATATAAACATAATTGCATTTTCTAGGTTTTTGCCATGTCTGCCATGCTCCACCACCACCATAATATATTTTTATGTCTTGTTGATTATTTGGTATATGAGATAAATCTAACATATTATAAACTTGTTGTTATTATTATAAAACCATCACCACCTCTTCCACCATTACCTGCATTCACTCCTGTGTTAGTAGAAGCTCCACCCCCCCCTCCACCAGTTCCTGATGCTCCATTACCTCCATTTCCTCCATTTGTACTTGCAGCAGAAGAACCCCCTCCTCCTAGACCACCAAAAAGCATAAGTATTGGTTTATAAAAAATAGGACCATTAATTCCATTTGTATTTAATGCAGATGCTGCAATTCCTGGAAATACTCCTTGTGTTATAAAAGCTCCACCAGCACCTGTACCTCCTCCTCCTGTTGCTCCAACTATAGGAGTTGCAGGAGTGATATTTGTACCTGCAGCAGTACCCCCTGCAGCTCCTGCAGCTCCTGCTTGAAAAGTAAATGTTCCTAAATTAGCAAAAATATTATTTGCAATTAATGATATTGTTTCTCCTGCTCCTGCTGTTCCTCCTGCTGTTGTACCTCCTCCTCCTGCTGTTGCAGGTGTAGTTCCTGAGCGTAAAACTACATTTGATACTGATGATGTATCAGGTATAAGACATACAAAACTACTTTGCCCTGAAGAGCCTGCTGTTGCAGTTGTTCCACCTAATCCTCCTGTTCCACCTATTCCAGGTAGTATGTAAAGTATATTTGGAAGTAAGTTTGCATCTATGGTTAATCTTGCAGTAGCTCCTGTACCTCCACCACCTCCACCACCTCTTGGTGTAGAAGCTGATTGTAATCCACCACCACCTCCAGCACCTGAACCTTGACAAATAATACTGACAAATTTAGCACCTCTTGGTTTTATCCATGTTTGCCAAGTTCCTCCATTGAAGAAACCTTGTACATTTGAATTTTGATTTTGAAAATATGATAGGTCTAACATATCACTGTAATTATAACTAATCCATCTCCACCTCTACCACCAACACCACCAGAAACTGAACCAGCACCTCCTCCACCTCCACCAGAACCATACCATGCATTTCCACCTCTACCTCCTGCACCTGTTGTTCCTAACTTTCCAGCACCTCCAGCACCTCCAGTTCCACAAAGTGGTTGAAATAAACCATATCCACTATCCCCATTTGCACCATCTGTTGAACCACCATTAACTTGATTAGTTAATATGGCAGTTGCTGCTGTTATATTTCCTCCTGTAGCACTACTAATTGAGGTTTTTCCTCCACCACCAGCTCCACCTGTAAATAAACCTGTTCCTAAAGCAGCTTGATTACTTCCTGCTGTAGGTGTTATAGTACCTCCTGCAGAACCATTAACTCCTGCAATTGAAGTGAATATTCCTAAATTTCCAAAAGCACTTAAAGTAGCACTTGTTGCTAATCCTTGTTGACCTCCATTACCACCAGCTAACACTGTACCAGCTACTCCTGATACTGCCCATCCACCAGCATTTGCTGATGATTGTATTAATAATGTTTGAGCATTATTTGATGGTACTAAAGCTATAGAACTTACACCATTCATATTACTGGGATTAGCTTGACCAACTTGTATGTATAAAGTATCAGGAAGTAAAAAAGCAGGAAATATTCCCCTTGTATAACCACTTGAACCTCCACCACCACCTCCTCCAGCATTTCCTGTACCAACAAAACCATTTCCCCCTGCACCTCCTCCACCAATTAAAAATACAACTAAAAATTTAGCACCACGAGGTTTATTCCATGTCTGCCAACCAACAGTAGTATTTGAACTATTTACATAAAATGTATAAGTTTGTTGTTGTTGAGAAGGTATATGAGATAGGTCTAACATATTATTTTGCCCATGTTGGTTTTGGTGGGTTTGCATCTATAACATGACTCTCAACAGGAAAACTTGGGTATTCCAATGTATTTCCTTCTAAGTCAGTTATTCTTATTACGTTTCCATTACTTACTTCTTGATACGCTTGGAAATCCCATCCAAACGTAAACTCTATTAATATATATTCCATTAGTATTTTCCAGCTATAGTTGTAACATAGTATCCAGCCGCTACAGTTGTTCCTAATGTTATATTAAGTTTGTATCCAGGAGGCAGAGCAAAGTTTAATGGTAGTTCATAAACAGGCAATGCTGCTACCTCTGATAATGTTGTTGCTGAAAGAGTAATCTCATCCCATAAAACATTATTAGCTGCTGTAGCATTTGTAGATCCATTATTTATAAAAACTCTAGCTACTGTTGCTACATTTGTTCCAGCTGCTCTGAATCTTATTCTTTGAACAAAACCTCCGTTTGTAGCATCTGCTGTAAAAGAAGTTAAAACTGTTCCTGTTCCATCCTTTGCTACGTTAGCTGTTGTAATTGCTGTTGCTCCCCATTGAACATCTCCTGCTATTGAAAATATTGGTTGTGTATTTACTGCCATTGGTTATTTATTTTTAAAATATATTTTGTAATCCTTGTGTCATTGCTTGTACTAATCCTAAATTTGGTTTAGCGTTAAATGTAGTCCAGTTTGCTGAACTTAATGCTCCTCTATTTGTAGCAGATGCTGTTGGTAGATTAAATGTATGTGTTGTTCCTGTAGAAGATATTGCAAAATCAGTTCCTGTTGTTCCTGTAGTTAGTGTTTGAGAGGATCCTGTTAAACTATTAATAGCTGTAATTCCTGTACCAGCCATTATACCACTCTGTTGTGTAACAGTTAATATAACTGAAGCAGCAGATGGTGGTGGACTTCCAGCAGCATAATACTGCATTTGAACATTTGTATGGTCTGTTGTACTCCAAACTAATTCATAATACTGACCAGCTACAACACTTAAAACATAGTTCCATCCAGCAACAATATGATAAGGATCTCCAGGATTTTTTCTTGCTTCTAATCCTATAACTCCAGCACTACCAGGAACATCAACACCATTTAATCGTAACCATATAGTTACATCTTGTGGTGAGTTAGCAAGATTTTGAAATTGAGAACTAAACTGTAAGTTATATATTCCTGTATTAGCAAATGTTATTCTTGTTAGATTAGTACCATTAGTAACAACAGATACACCATTAGCTAAATCTATTGTTCTGAATATCATCGCATACCCAGTGTTGTCAACAGCAGCAGTTTGAGTTACATTATCTTGCCAAGCTCCATAATAACCTGTTGGTGTAGCAGCAGTATTAGTTCCCCATTTTAAACCTGTGGATGCTGTACTATCAGCTATCAGTATTTGGGTATCTAATCCTACTGGTAGTCTTGCATTTGTTGAATTAAATGTAAATAAATCTCCCTTAGTTGTAAGAGGAGATGTGAATGTTGCAGGAGTAGGTATATTTAATACATTAGATATTAATGTAGCAGCACCTGTACCAGTAGTTGTAAGACTTGTAATTCTATTTGTATAAGCTGTATTCCAATTACTAGCACTCGTTATTCTTGAATCTGCTAATGTTCCAGTCCAACCTAATGTTAATGATGTAGCTTGTAATAAAGCTGTTGAAGGACTACCACCAAGAGTTAGTGTTACATTTGTATCATCTGTTTTTGTTAGAGCAGCAGGTGTTACTGATGCAGTAGCATTTAATGTTGTTCCTGAAAATGATAACCCTGTACCTAGTGTTATCTCTTCCATTACCCCTGTACCTGCTGTACTTCTACCAATAAGTTTATTAGTAGCCATTGATGTAGAAATATCAGGAGTTGTTCCTCCACTTGAAACTATTGGAGAAGTTCCTGTAACAGATGTAACAGTTCCACTTGGTATTGTTGGATATGCAATTTGTTTTACATTTCCTGAACTATCTCTTAATAATAAATAATCAGATGTAGTTCCTGTGTCTGGAGTTTGTGTAAAGATTAATTTACCTGTAGTGGCTACATTTATACCTTCTGTATAAGAACTTCCAGCTTTTAAACTTAAAGATCCCTTTGATTTTAATTCTAATCCTGATGTATTATCACTTATTATAGTACTAACTTGAGAGATACCTGGATTCCCTAATGAAACGTCAATTTGAGATTGTGCTCTTTGAATAGATAAATATGAATTTCCATCTAATAAAGATCTTGCTGAATAATTTATATATGTAGTTCCTGCTGATTCTAGAATATTTGAGTCACCTATAGAGTTAGTCCCTGTAAACTTTGGTATGTAGTTAGTTGTTCCTGATATAGGAAGTGTGGCAGAAGTTAAATAACCTGCAGGGTTTGTAGATAGAGGATAATATACAAGATCATACACTAATTCTCCATTAGCCCATACAACAGTGGGATTTGGATAGGTACCAGATAAATCACCACCAGCAGGACCAGTGGGAGAACCACCACCTCCACTACCAACTCTCTTTATGTTCCCATTTTTATCTAAAACAAGAACTCTAGCATCATCGGTAGATGTGTTTCCATATTTATCTAATATCTGTACCATTATGATTGTGTAGCACTAATATAAAATGTTGTACCAGGAACATCAGAAATTAGTTGCAAATAGTTTCCATTCTCAAGAGTGTATGTTTCAAGATCTCTTACTGAATCTCCTGCATCTAATGTGAATTCATATATAGGCACTTCATGTATACCAGGACCTGTCATGTATCTATTTAGATTAAACACATAAGCAGTGTCTAGATTATTAATTATAATACTATTTATAACCAAAGAAGTGGTGGTACAAGTTATTTTTGTACTACCATCAGTTGCTACATGTCCTTGAAATATTACAGTCATAGTTTATCTACCTTGACCTCTATAAAGTTTCTTATAATTCTTAGAACTCTTTAAAGAAGATGTTTGTGATTTAGCATGTACACCAGGACGTTTTATGTTTGGTTTAACTAGCTTTTCTACTGTGTTGGTTAATTTTGCCATTATTATATAATTACATACCCAGATTTATCTCTAGGTTTAGTTTGTAATGTTCTCCAATTATTAAAACCTATTTTATCAAAATGAGGCATATCTTTAAAGCTTGTCCAATTTCCTCCCCAGCTCCATCCATGTTTAGCAAATATCTTTACACATTCATCCCAGTCTGATATTTTATCACCATCCCAATCTTTATGTGTATCCCAGCTAGCATCTTTACCATCTATAATCAATACAATGTCTACAGCAAAACCATAATTATGAACTGACTGTCCACCTTTAGCATTAGTCACTTTTGGTCTTTGGTTAAATAAAGCATCTTGCTCTGCAAATGTTCTTAGTCCTTGTGATATTCTAACTTGTGATCTTCCTGTAAGAGCTTTATTACATTCATTAATAATGTCTTCCATTTCTTTTCTTACAGAAGGATGTAATAAATTAATTCTATCTAATGTTGTTTTGTCCATGGTTTATTAAAATAAGTTATATTCTAGTATTACACCATAACCTGGAGGGTTATTTGGTTGTACAAAATATAATGCTCCTATACTAAATCTTATAAATTCAAGCATTAGGTTTGTATATAATGTAGGTTCTTTTAATGTAAATTGTGTTGTTTGAACACCAGCATATCCATGCACCTCAAAAGGTCTTTTGTTCTTGATAATCTGTTTATTGATATCAATAATCTCCTTTTGGTATGTTATAATAGAATCTTTTATATCTAATTGATTCTTGAATTGAATCTCCTTCTTCTCAAAGTTTTTGATTCTGCATTCTTGTTCTTCTATGATTTGATTAGCAGCATCTAAATGTACAAGATCTTTAGCTATAGCTCTAGCTTGTTTTTCTGTTAGAACAACAACACTATCTTTCTTGGTATCTATCTGAGAAAAACTTTTGAAGCCCACTAATAGGAAGACTATCAATAACTTTAACTTGTACATATTCTTTTTGTTTTATAGTTTTAATCTTAGTGACTATTAATGTATCTATCTTAGAAAGACTATCAATCATCTTAATAGATCTGTGGTCTTTCTTTTCAAGTTGATACACCTTGGTTTCTAACTCTTTAGTTTGATTAATTAAGTTAGAATTCTTTTCTTGGGAAACAGTGTAACTAAATAGCCACAATGCAGCAATCACTACAGCAAGCCATTGTTTTTCTAAACTATCAAGAAACTTATTTAGTATCATTTTATACACCTGTTACGTCATGATCTTTAGACAAATATCCAAATACAGCAATACCAATAGCTAGAACAAATTTAAACCAGTCTTTCTTTAGATCTAGTCCATCTGTTGCTAATGGTTGTAAAGCTATCATTGAAGCTAATAAAAGTCCTGTTAGAGTGGTCTTCCAGTTTTTCACTATCATTTTATATTTTTATACACTACAGATAGATATTGAATCAATGCTCCAATAGCTATAATTATACCTACAGTCCAGGTAAATCTTTTCTTAAACTCCTCTTGTTTCTGAAGCTTGTTTTCTAATTCTTTAATTTTCTCTTTAAGCTCAGCTATGTCTGCAACAAACCCACCAGTTTTTGTTAGAGCATTACCTAATATTGCATCCACTACTTGTGTTAGCTTAGTATCTATAGAGGTCATTTTCTCTTCTAGATCATACAGTCGTTGGTCCATGCTTTTTAATTCTTTTTCCACTTGTTTTTCAAATGCGTTTTCCATATGGGTGAGGGGAGTTAGTATAGCATACGCATACATAGATTGTAACGATGCAATGATTATACCATTATATCTAGCAAATATAAAATTTATATTTGGAATAATGAAATTGTTAAAATAGATTTATAACATAATATAGCATAAGAGAAATATATTTTTCTTTATCTAATACCTGATTGTGATTGCATTTTTATTTTAAGATCTTTAGCAAGTGAAGGATAGAACATTGGAAGCATTCCAGCAGCTTGATTAGTTATTGGATTAGTTTTCATCCAATATTTGATAACACTAGTTTTTTCAACAAGATCATCATCTCCTGTAGCTAAACCATATGATTCTTTCAAAAACCCTTCCAATCCTTTTTCATAGTTATTTAATAATCCCATTGCAGGGAATATTCCTTTTTCTGGTATACTTAATAAACTTCCAGGATTATAGAAGTATCCAATCTCATCTTTAAACTTATCTGTAGCTTTAAGAGCAAACTTCCATTGGTTCTTAACCATTGGATCTTCATCATCATCTGGAGCCATAGCTTTAAGTCCTAAGAATAAAGCCCATAATGCAGCATAGAATAATACATCTATTAACTGATTCTTAATGTTTGCTCTAACAAGATCAATGAATTCATCTTCTGTCATTTCAAGTTCTTTATCAGTATCAGCTTTATAATCTGCTCTCTTTTTATCATATAACTGTCTAATGTAATCCATACCTTTATCATTACCCATCAATGAGTTTTTAAGATTGGCAATAGATCCTCTAAAGTCATCTGATATAATTCTAGCAATCATTCTAGTTCTTCCCCATTCATAAGCATCTGATGCAGCATTATATTTAATGTTACCCATACGTACATCAACAAGTCTAGGAATCCAGTTCTTAAATACCATGAAAGAGTTTCCATATATATTTAAGTTCATTAGACGTTTGTTTTCTTCTGTCATAGATCCTAATGCATCAGCTGTAAAACTTTGCACCTTTCTTCTTAATTCTAATACAGAATCAGATTTTCTATCTATACCAGGGATAACAAGTTTTCCATCTACTACATTACTAACATTCAACACTCCTTTTTCTTTGATAAGTTCTTCTACAGCTTTTTCATATTTTTCAGCTCTAGCATCTCTTTCTGATTGTGTTCCTTCATAGAAGTTTTTAAACTCATCTGTAGTTTTTAAATACTCTCTAACATTAACTACTTGGCCATCTAAAACAATTGTATTCTTTAAGAAAGAAAAGAAGTTTAATCTTTGTACAGCTAAATCTCCTTCTATCATCATTATCATTAGCCAATCTTGTAATGCTTGATCATCTAATTTATTTATAGATAGTTTTGTTGCAGCATGTTTATTATAACTTTCTGTAAATGGTATAAAGTAATCAAGAGCAGCAAGTATTTTTTGTTTATCTTCACCACCCATTTTATTACCTAACAACCATTGTTCTGTAGATACATAATCTTTTTTAGTAAAATATTTACCAGCATTAATAAATCCTTGTGCTGTACCTCCAAAGTAGTTAGAAGATGATGATAATATATTAAGACCAAGTGCTGTCACTTGGAATGTATTATTCATCTGTGTAATAGCTTTGTTAATACTTATTTGTCTTCCGTCTAAGTTCTCTGGTAATAATTTGAATCCAAGAGTTTTATTAATTGTTGTTCCAAAGTTTCCAAACTTACCAAGTAATTGGTCATATGCTTCACTCTCTATATACTTCTGTTGGTATATAATTGCTTTAATCATATCCTCTATAAGTTTAGAGTTTTCATCATTATTGTTTATGTATATCAAATCACCATTAGCATCCTTTTGTGTTTTATTAAACATTGATGTAGCAATAGCTTGTTTATTTTTCTCAAGTCTCAATAATGCTAATGCTTGATCTTCTATACTTGATAGATATTGAAACTTAATAGCAAACTCATTATACATAGCCATTGTTTTGAAAAGATCTTCAGAATGTTGTCCTTCAAATTCTCTAGTTAAATATTTAGGAATCTTATTAACTACATTACCATTTATTGGATCATATTTTCCCATTCCCACTTCATCTTCATCAACAGAAATGTTTTTAAGAAATTGTTCTCCAATAGTTATTTTTCCACCAAATATAAGTTTTTCAGAAAGCCCTTTTCTTAACCAAGGAAGAAATGTTCTAGCTTGACCATTTGATATATATCCTATAGCAGCGTATGCTTCATTTCTTTCTATAATGTAATTATAGAAATCAAGAGCAGGTTTGTTTAAATAGTTACCAGAAGCATCTTTTTTATGTAACTCTTTCCATTCTTCAGATTGCCATTTATCTTTAGGAAATTGTTTAGCTTCTCTATATAATAACCAACCAAGAGAATTATCTGCAGTGATACTATATAGTGATGCCACTTTAGCTTTTTCTGCAGCTATATCATATTCATTTTGTTCTTGAGTACCAAGTCTAGGAAGATTATCTATTCTATTATATTCTTCTTCTCTTTTATTCTCAAGATATTTTTTATAAGCTTCTACATCAATATTATCTTTGATCCATTTAACATCTTTAACATTCTTATCTGTAGCTTTTTTTAATTCATTATAGAATTCAGGTTTGTATTCATCAATTAATTCATTAGATCCTTTCTTCTTAATCATATTAAACATGTTCTTAGCTGATAATCCTTTAGCAGAAGCCCATGCTTGATATTCATTTTTCAATTTAGTTAATCTTGCCACTTCAGTTTGTGTATCCATACCAGCACGTCCAAAAGCAGCATTAGCTTTTTGAAATAATGCAGCCATTCCTTTTAACTGAATAGTAGATGTTGTACCTAACCATTTAGAAAATAATCCTTTTACAACTTTTTCTCCTTTTTCTGTACCACCAATTTGTTCAACAGTGAACTCAGTGAATATATCAGATAGATTAGAATTTAGTTTTCTTGATTGATATGCTGTATCTCTAAGTTCTTCTTTTAATTCTTTATCTTCATCTGATAATTTTCCTTCAAATAAGAAGTCAAGATCTGTATCTAATGTTATATAATGTTGTAATGCATCTTCAGCAAGTCTTAATGATTTAACAAAGTCTGATATTTCTTGTTCAGAAAATCCTTCTTTACTTTTAAACTTTTCATTATATGTATTAATAAGACTTTGTATCTGTACATTTAATATTTTAGATTGGTATAATAAAGGACCAATATCTTGTTTCATTTGCAATTGTCTAATTGCAGAATAAAGAGCATTCAATTGTTCAGCTTTATTTAATCTTTCTGATGGTAATGCTTTCTGTTCAGATAGCTTTGCATATATGTCATTTAGTTTATCTAAAAGAACATTTATCTTCTTAGTTGCTTCTGTATCATTTTCAATAATAACTTTCTCACCAGCTACACCAACAGGAATTAAATAGTCTTGTTTAATGTTTTTAATATTAACATCTCCTATTTCTATTTGCAATAGTTTAGGAAGCACCTTTGTTTTTGGATTTGCTTCAGAATAAACTGCTCTGATAGGAATCATTCTAGTTTGTCCAAAGTCTTTTATATCTACACCATAATTATCTTTGATGATAGTTTTATATTGTTTCATCTGTCTATCCCAAGAAGCAACATTGTACCAAGGAACATCTTGATATCTTTGTGTATCAAGTCCAATAAACTTCCAGTCAAGAATATTAACCTTTCCTTCAGGAGTGACCGCTAAGAAATCCACTGTACCAGCAACACTTCTTTTAGGATCATATATTGTCATCTCTGACATAAACACTGTATCTTTATCAAATGATTCAAGACGTGATCTAAGATTATCTCTTAGTAGCTCATAGATAGTGTTATCATTTGGATCAATGAATGATACATGATTATCATTTAATACAGCAGCATCCATCTCATCACTACTTTTTCTTTTACCATTCTCATCTGTAAACAAACTAAATGCATGCTCAAAGTCTTTGTGACCTGCAGTACCCTTATCAGCTTTTAATGTATTGATTGCTTTCTTGTATTCAGAATCAGTTAGTGCATCTTGTGCACGTATTTCATCATACCAAGTTTTAATAATATTACTAACTCTATTTTTTATTTCTTTACCATCAATAAAATACTTTTCCTCTTCACCACCAAGTTCATTCTTAACAGCTTTCTTTTCAATTCTACTAGCCACTTCTTTAATACCATTAACAACTTTTTGTTGTTTAGATAATTGGAAGAACATTTCTCCTGCATTCTCTCTAATATCTTCAACTGTACCTATTGCTTCACCTCTAATAATTTTCATAGCAGCCATATCAAAGCCACTCTTAGTAAATAAGTTTTTTAAATAATTAACAATCTGTTCCCACCATCCTTCAGCATTTGCAATGCGTTCTGGTTTCTCTGTATTGTTCTCATTATTATTAATGATAGTTTCAACTAACACCTTAGCAATAGCTTCTTCTTTAAGTTTGATTACATTTGGTTTACCATCTATTTGATAAGCAGGATTATTTCCATATGATTCAAATACCTCATTCATTATAGCATAACTATTAATTTCACTCATCAACTTTTTATACAAAGCTGGATTAGTTTGTTTAATAATAGCAACAGCAAAGTGCATAGCTTCTTCAGGAAGAGCTGTTGCTTCTTTACCATCTATCACTTGAATAAGTTTTTGTGTAAGTAGTGCAACAGCATTAGCATCTTGCTTAATACCATTCACTACAATATTATCCATTGATTTTACATCTACACCAATGTTCTTAAGAAAGTCTTTTATTAGAGATAAAGTTTGCGGAGAAGCAGATGTTGGTATAGCTTCTTCTTCTTTTTGAAACATTAAATCTTGTTCTTTATATCCTTGACCAAATGCATTTTTATATTGTTCATAATCAAAAGTTTTACCTGTTTTAGTAAAACCATTTTGTAAAAGAGCAGTAAGAGAAATATCAAAAATTGGATGACTGTCTATTTCTTCATCTAATGTTCCATCAGGATTTAAATTATATACAGATTCTATTTGAACAGGATCTAAATTATAAAATGGAATTTGATCAGCAGTTGAAATTGCTTCATATTGTGTATCATAAGATTCTTCTGAAAGAGCTTCCTGATTTAAAAACTGAGAACCTACACGATTAGAATCATGAACCATATATTCAACTCCATCATATTCTATAATCTCACCTTGTTTAGGAATATATTTTTCAGCAAATGCTTCTTCAGTCATTTGTTGATTATTATATGTTATTATACAACTCATGATTTACAATTTTTATCTATTATGTTATTTTCTTTAAGTGCATTTACAATATCTGTTGTATTAGATTTTGTAAGTATTTCTGTTGGTAAAGATACAACTTCTTCTTGAATTTCACCACCATAAAAGCTAACAATATCTGCATCATTTAACTCTCTTGTTGTTTTCAATGTACCATTATCAATTACAGAAGGTCTGAAGTCTGTGTAGTTCTCTGTAGCTCTATTACCATCCCCATAAAGATTTACTAGTTTGTATACAGATTGTGGAAATCCTTTTTTATCTAGTATTCTTAATGGTTCTCCTGTAGATAAAAACACTCTCTTATATCCAAGTACATCATTTAAAGAGTAGTCTCCTTTTTTCTTTCTAGCAGCATAGTTAGCACCAGTAACAGTGTTACCAGTTAGTACATCAACTCTCACACCACTTTTCAATTTCACCACTCTAGGTACAGCAACATAGTCACTATTCATAGCTTTTTGATTATACTTATCTCCAATCACTAACACTTGTCTATCTATTGATTGAAGATTCATTGAATCAATCTTTGGAAAAGAAGGAGAGTAATAACCAGTAGTGCTAGGAAGTCCTAGTATCTCAGCAGCATAATCTACACTCTTAGGTTTAAAGAATGGTGTAACTCTAGGCATAATCAATGCATCATTAAAATTATTTCTTTGGAACATTCCATCAGCAAATGCTTTTAATGTTTCATCAGAAGAAATAGAATTAACAACAGGAGCCACTATAGTAGAATAATCTTCTATAGGAATAATGTTCTTAATAGATATAGCTGATTGATAACTTCCTTGTAGAATAGATAGAGCAATTAAATGTCTATATAACACTTTTGTGTCAGCATTATAATCTCTAAGTTCTCTCATCATATCTGTATAGAGATCTTCATCATATGCATCTTTGATGTTAGCTCTAAGCTCTACACTCTTAGCTCCATTCTCTCTTTCAGAAGGAACAACTTGTAAGTCTTTTAGTATTTGTAAATCAGGATATTTTTGTTTTGCTATCTCTAATCTATTAGCAACAGATGTTTTTGCATTAACAAGAAGATTTTCTGTTCTACTATTAATACCAGTTTTAGTTTGTATAATGTAATCTAAGAATGCCATTTTAGCTTTGTTAGATATCTTATTGAAGTTATCAATACTAAGGTATTTATTCTTAGCATAAGTTTTCATTATATCTTCTGTAATGATTCTAAGATTGTCTTGCTCTAATTTGAATATAGCTCCCATTGCTTGCATGGATGCAGAAAGAAGCTTAGCTTGATTTCCAAGGAATGTATTATCAAGAATTTCTTTTGCAGAAGAAATAATGTTTATATCATTAGCTTTCTGCGTTTGTAATTCTTTTCTTGCAAACATATCTCCAGATCCAAATCTACTTGTATCATAGTTTGTAGCTTGTGTGAAATCAAAATTAAATTCAGCCATCTTGGCATATTTCAAGAACTCTTTGAGAATAGCTTGTTGTTCACCATTCTCTTTTGTATTAAATTTACTAGCGGCATATTTAGATATATTTCCTTTTAATCCATCTACATTTATATTAGCATTATCAATTTCTTCTTGTGTTGAAGGAAACAATGATTTAGCATAATTAATATTATCTTCATAGAAAAGATTAGAAGAATTATTAGCATTTACAATTCTTAAATATTCTGAAATGATTGGTTGATTCAAAAAGTATATAGATTGTTCTCCTGCACCAATATTCTCTAAGAACATGAATGTTCCAATAACAAGATTTGATTGAATGATTCTTGTAATAAAGTCATCCTTAGCTACATCCACTACAGCTGTTGCATATCCAGAAAGTCTATTAGAGATTAATTGATTAGTTCCATCAGCAGTTCTTGTTCCACCTAAAGATATTCTATCTACACCATTCACCTTTGTAGTGTTATGTTTCAATACAATACTTCCATCACCTAATAATTCTTGGTCTTCTTTAGATAAACCATCAAACTTAGCAGGATCAATATAAGCTTGTATCTTTTGTCTTAATGAAAGATTTGTAATATTTACAGCTACAACACCAACCCATCTTTTACCCATAAGAAATGAGTTTCTCAAATTGGTCATGTAGTTTCTATTAAGAATTCTATTTGGAATTTTGTTCTCATCAATTCCTCTTAACTTATCTAATTCTCCAGCAGCATCTTTTAATCCAGCATCATCTACAGGAGATACAAGTCTTTCAAAGTTTTCAGGAAGCGTGATAAGTTTTTCAAGACTATCATAGTATTCATTCTCAAGAGCTTTCTTATACATATCTTTTACATACTCAATACGCAATTCAGCTTGTAAGTTTTTATCTGTTAACTTATTAAGATCTTTCTCAATCAATTCTCTGAACTCATATGGGTTTTCATATTGTTCTTCTTTAGCTTTGATATAATCTCCATAGATATTAAGTAGTCCTTTTGGATCTTCTAATCCATAAACAACAATATCTAATGCTTCTATAAGATCAGCTTTCTTCATTTGTTTAACACCAAGAGTATCATCAAACACTTTACCATAGAAGTCTTTTGTATTCTGTTCATCACCTTGTAATCTAACAAGTTTAATATTACCTGTTCTATCTACATACACAGATTTAAGGTACATGTTCAACTTATCAATATCAAAATCCGATCCAGCTTTAGTAGTAATCTCTGAAGGTACTACAACTGTTGCTCCCATATATTGTGGAAGGAATCCTTTCACTCTAAACACCTCAGCAGAAGAAAGAGCTTGTGTAGGAATTCTAAATCCAATACCAGAAAGAATTGATCTTCCTTCTTCTGTACCATTTAAATATTTCAATAACTCGTTATCTGTTTTAAATTTGTTTTTGAATTTATCTTTAAACCAATGAGGAAGTAACACTTCACAATATGGTTGTTCTTTAGTATAGAATTTAAGACTCTCATCTGTAAGCATTACACCAGCTTTTTCTTCATCAGTTAATGTTTCATACTTCTCTTTAGTTATCTTCTCCCATATGCCTTCCTTGTTCTTCATAACAATACTTCTACCTTTTGTAAAAGACTCAAGCATTGTTGCAGGCATTTGTACATGTGCTCCTCCATTCATTTTAGGAGAAACAATTGCTTTATCAATCATTGAGTAAACAATACTTCTAATCTGTACATAAGAAGGAGAAGCTTCAAATGGAATCATAAACTGATTCTCATCATTAAGTTTGATTGTTTGTTTTGTATTAGTAGAAACTTCTCTTCTCATCATCTCTCTCATTAATGTTTCAGATACACTTTTACCATCTTTCATTACAAATCCATTACCAAGATCTTCTATACCTAATCTGTTAAGAAGTTCATTGTATGCATTTTGATGCATTGCATTAAGAATGTCTGTATTACGTTTATATTCTTCTGCAGCTCTAGGACTTGTTGGAATACCATTATCAAATAAATCTATACTTGCAATCTTAGTAATCTGAGAACCTCTAGTTTGTGATTTGTTATCACTACTAGCTGTCTCCACTTGAATACCATAAGCTTTCCAAGGAACTTGTACAATAGATTCATCAGAGAAAGCTTCAGTGTTAAATGAACCATCTCCATTGTAAAGACTATGTAACTCTTGTGCTCCCACCTTTCTACCTGATTCAACAATAGCATAACCTATATTTTGATTCTTCATTTGAACATATAGCTTCTCAAGGTTAGTTCCTTTCACCATACTATAGTAGATAGGCACTTGAGAGAACTTATCTAATATAAGATCAAAATTGTTTTTATTAAACTTGTTTCCAGATACAATAGGTTTTAATATCTCTGTTGTATATTTAGGACGTGGAGTTTCCATAAGCTTAACATCATGTGCTCTTAAAGCTTCACTAGTATATTCATATCCAGGAAGATTTTGTCTTGTAAAAGCCATTTCCCATTGGAACCATTTTTCTTCTGGTCCTTGTAAATCCCATTGTCCATTCTTAAGTTTAATCTCTCTGTGTGTTGTATCCATTAACCATGAAACAGCATCTGCCTCATTTGTTTTTGAATATAATGAATTAATAGCAGAAAGACTACCTGCAGTGATAACATCTTTTACAGTGATAGTATTAGTATGAGATTTATGTAAGTGATATCCAGGATCATTCTCTGTTAACTTAATACCATCAGCATTGTTTATATTATTATTCAAATATGTATTATATTCAGCACTATCAAATGTTGTTCTTCTTGGAGATAGAAAAGATTTAATACGTTTAGTTTCATCTAATGCTCCTCCTTTTTTAACAGCAAATTGATATGGATCTCCAAATAATATTTTGTGATATTCTATGTTAGCAATAATATAATTAACATTAGCATATGTTATAATATGATTTATATCATCAGCAGATAAAGAATTTTTCTTTAATGATTCAGCTTTAAGGAAGTTATCATCAAGATCTTGGTAAGCATATGTATCTTTTCCTACTGGATTAATTTTATCATTTGCTTTAAGAACATTTGTTGTGTCTACAACCATAGTATCAATAAATTCTTTTACAGAGTTATTAATATCAGATATGTTATCATTTACATATGCTGTGATTTCTTCAAGAGTGCGACCATCTTCAATCATTTCATTGATTGCTTCTAAATTCTTAGGTGCAAGAATATCTTTAAAGAATCTAAGTTGTTTAGGTCTATTTACTATTTCATCTATTTCTTCAGCTAGATCAGATAGTTTTTTTCTATCTTCTTCTGTTTTATTTTTCTTAGTAAATAGAGCAGCAAACTCTTTATTAAGTTGTTCAATTTTTTGTAGATTACCAACATTATTTAACTTCTCTCTATTTGTATAATCTAGAGCTAAATTAATGTCATCCATTAAATATCCTTTGAATATAGAATTAACATCTGTATAAGAGTTTCTTGCTATAGAATCAAATGAAACATTGTTACCAATATTCATCATCCATTCTGTAGATCCATCTGCAGGAATAAGGATGTAATATTTACCATTAAGGTTTTGATTAATTTCCATTGTAAATCTATCACCTATTGTTAATTTAGATGTAGAAGTACCTTTATCATCATCTTGATTTTCTTCTCCTTGTATAACAGAAACTTTGAAATCTTTTATTTTGTTTCCATCCTTATCATAGAACAATCCACCTTTTTTCAAGACTTGACTACCTGTAGAGAACACATCATTTAATTCAGGTCTTGATTGTTTTAATTGATCAATAGTTGCTGATTCATTAAATTCATTCTCAAATACAGATGGTGTATTGTTTTCAGAGAAAGCACCAATACGTTGTCCCTCTACACCAAAGTATGTACTCTCTTGTGAAGGATTGTTCACTTTATTATATAGTTCAGCTAATGTAGATAATGGCCCACCAATATCTAATGTTTTACCAGAGATGCTCATTAAATCATTGTTACTTCCAAAGTAACCATATATACTTTCTACTTGGTCAGTAAAACTATTTTTACCTACTTTATCACTAGGTTTAAGTTTAACATATGTATCATAATCAAACGTAACTCCAATAGCATTTAACATTGCTATCATGGCTTTAGGTTTTCTTATAGGCATATCTTTAAGTGCATCCTGATCTATTACATATTTATTATTTATATATTTAACAATAGTTCCATCTCCTTTAGCTAAAGTTTGAATGTTTGTCATCCATTCTTTTTCTGTTTGTTGAGTAGCTGTAAATAAATTAGCAGCTCCTGTATGAACACTATCAGCAGATTTATATTGTATTAATGCATTTGGTTTTTGTCTAGCAAATGTTTGTATAAATTGAACAAATAATCTCCAGTCATTATCATTAAACTCACCAAATGGAACCACCTTATCTTTACCACCCACCTTTTGGAATACACTAACATAGTTAGAATCATCCTGTGCTAGGTTGAATAATTTATTTGTAAATGCACCAACACTAGATGTATTAGAAAGTTTATCTAATAATGTAGAAAACACTCTACTAAAGTTTAAAAGTTTATATCCTTCAATCTCATTACCTTCAATAGTCATTTTAGAATACTTATTCTTAAGAGGAGTGCTTAATGTAATAGCACTTTCTTGATTGCTAGGTTCTCTTTCAATCACTGTAGAACATAAAAACTTAACTGCAGGAGCAGAATTCTTCTTAGTATCTAATGTGAATGGCTCAGCAGCATAATCATTTTTATTTGATTCTTCATTATTAATGCTTTGTACATCTTCATCATTAAAGTTGATACCTCTTGTACGCAATTGATCTCTTACTTCTTGTTTAAGATCTTCCCATGTTTTATCACTTAGTAATTGTCTTCTACCTTCTTCAATAAGCATATCCTCAATCTTACCAAACATTTCTGTTCCAGTAATTCTTTCAGGATTAAATAAAAGACTCTTATCTCCTTCTCTAAATAATATACCAGCAGCTCTTGCTGTCATATCCTGTACAAAGTTATTAGCTTGTTGTGCAGTTAGCTGAGATACTCTACTATATTCAGAGAATGGATTATTATTTACAAAGTTTTTAAATCCTTCTACGTCTTGCTTACCACCTAGTATGTGAATTTGTTCTGGCTCAAATACTATATATTCTGAATCATTTCCATAATAATCCTCTACAATAATACCATTTCCTGAACCTTCAAATTTTTTTCTTAAGTCTCTAGCATAACTCTCAACTGATTTAGGAGTCTCTCCTTCTATAGTTAAATCGTCTATTAAATTATTATGACTTTCAAAATCTATACGTGTGCTTATTTTTGGTATATTAATTAAGTATGAGTTTGCTTTATAAAAATTACCTTCATAATCCTCTCCATAATCCCTAGCATCTTTTTCGTTTTTAGCAAAAAAACCACCAAGATATGCAGAAATATTAGTTATAAATTTTTCTTTTCTTGTATTTGGTAATATTTTCTCACCAGAAGGATTAGCATGATAAACAATATCTTTAACTTGACTATCAGGAAATATAGAATCAATATATTGAGAATATTGTTGAGGTGTTCCTATATTAGTTAACTCTGGACTAGAGTCAAATATTTCTTGCACACCTTCTTTAACTACAGGAGTAGCTAATGTTCTTTCTTTAAACTTACCTGATTCAATTGCTTTAAAGAATTCTTCTTTCAAAGATGGTTTAACTACAAATGATTTAAAGAAATCCATTATAGCTTTAAAGAATCTACGAACTTTTTCTCCTAATGATCTAGCAGGTAATTTACCTTTTCTAAACTCAGAGAAGTCATCCATTATTCTTTCTTCAGCTTGAAGATCTGTAGCATCTGCATAAGCAATCTTTTTACGAGAAGCTCTATCAGTAAATGTACCAGACTTAGATTTGAACTCATCTAGTAAAGCTCTTTGCTCTTCAGGAGATAACATACCTTTAAATATAGCATGGCCTATCTCATGATACTCTGTACCTCTTAATCCTCCACGAACAAACTTAGCTACACCATCTTCAAATGCACCCCAAGCTTTTTCTCCATCATATGTATCAATAAGATTTTCTAACACTTCAAAAGGAATGTTAGGAACATTTTCTGCATGCCATTCTTTGAACAATTCTAATTCAGCCTCTGTCATTCTTTCATTCTCATCAAGCCCCACCTTTCTGAAATCACCACCTGGTTTTTTCTGAACAGGAACAACTGGTTTTTCTGTTGGAGTTTCTAAAGCAGCTTGTTCTGCATCATATTTAGCATTGATTTCATTAAATAAATTTATAAATTTAGTTGCTATTCCTTCATTGAATTGATGTATTCTATCTATTACAGAATAACTATTTGCTTTTAGTAAATCTAAACTTTGTTCAAAACTTATAGATGCAGCAGGACTTCCTTTTTTAAAATTAGTTAATTTGTCTTTTAATTCTTCTTGTCTTCTTTTTTCTATATCAGCTTTCTTATCATCTATATCAGAAACTTCTTCTACTACTTCTTCAGCTACAGGAGCTTCTTGTGCAGGAGCTGCTGCTTTTAACTTATCTAACTCTGCTGAAATTCTAAGAGCTAAATAATCTGTAATATATTTCTCTTCTTCTTCTAAAGGAATAGAAGCATCAAATCTATTAGCTGCTTTTAGTGCTCCTTTAATCTTTTCAAATGTAGGTTTATCTGCAAAAAGTTTTGCAGTTGTTTCATTACTCTCTACCTCTACATTAAAGTTACTATCAGCATCTTCTATTGCTGTAAACTGTACAGGACCAGCATCAATAATATATGGATTTGATGTTGTACCATCTATTACATATTCTCCTAATGTAGGAACTTCCACACCAGCAGGTGCTTCTTCTTTAGCTTTTTGTACAGGTGTAATTATTTGTACATTAAAACTATCTGGTTCTGCTATTGTAGAATATCTTTGTTTAAAAGAATAAGGTCTTCCTGGAATAGGTTTAGCTATAGATGTAGACAAAGGAGTATCACCAGAAGGTCTAGCTTTACCACTAGGATATGTTTTAGCCAATAAGAATGTTTGGTAGTTTGTCCATTTACTAGATGTAAACTGACCATCTTTATTAATGTACCACTCTTCAAATGGAGCTTGTGCAAAATCAGTTAATGTTTTATTATTAACGCTTATAAATGCTTTCTCAGTTAAGTGTTCTTTTATATCTGCTTCATGTTGAGCTATGTCTGATAAAGGATAACTCTTATTACCAAGTTTCAAACTCATTGATTCAATATCAATACGTATTTGATTAGGAGAAGTTGTATCATCTTTTGATTTCCAATATAATACATTCTGTAAGAATGTTGTAAACTGTCTATTTAAAGTTACTCTTTGTCCTGTGTTAGCTTGTTCTACAGCAGTGTTTGCAAGTCTTTTAATCACTTCATATGTACCAGCTGCTTCTCTATCATTAAATGTTCTATTGTTTAAGAATGCAATAGTATCTCCATATTGTAATACAGGAACTCCAGGAGGTGTTTTTTGTATCTCACCTTTACTATTAACAATAGTTCCTGTTGTAGGAATAACAATTAAGTTTGCTTGGTTAGCAATAAGAGACTCATCAATTAATACATCACCAACATGGTTTTTTTCTTTAAGACCATTAGCATCTTTTAATTCAATAGGAATACCATTTGATACAGAAAATTCAAATGTAGGAAACTCTGTAGCTCCTGCATTGAATAATGTTTTTCTATATTCACCCCAAGCTTTTGAGTAAGCTTCAGCTTCAGCTTGTTGGTCTTTTCTATATCTAGGATCACCTGATCTATTAAGTAAAGATGTTGTACGCATTGTTTGGAATATAATCTTATTAAGATCAGTTCCTGGTTCACCCACTTTACCAATTCTCTCACCATTTTTGTTTACAAAGAATAAACCATCTACATCTTGTTCTACAAATACTTGTGCAACCCATCCAGAGTTAACATCATTAACTCCTTCAATAGAATCAATACTAGTAGAAGGATCTTTCTCATAAGACATCTGAACTATTCCATCAAGTTGTAATCCTTCAGCTTGTTTAGATGTAATTAATATAGATCTTAGTTTAGATCTATTAGGCATACCTGCAACATTGTTTAAAAACTCTCTTGAGTTTGTAATAAATGGAGCAACTGCTACTGTAGGATTATCTTCTTCTGATGCTGATGAACTAGAAAGAAATAATATTGAAGCATCTGGAAGACGTGATTCTTTAACATTCTCTGCTGCTTCTGAATTAACTGAAGCAATAGTTCCTGACTTATGTTCAAGTTCTGTTTGTTCTTTAGCTATGTCTTCTTTATTCTTTTGTAATTTCTCTTGGTCTGTCTCAAGTTTTTTATATCCTGTTAATCTTTTTGGATCAATATTTAATATATCTCCATTAACATCTTCCACCTTAACTGTACCATTTTCATTAACATTTAAAACTTTCACCTTAGATAAGTTAGTACTCTCATCAGTTAAGTCTTTAGCTTCTTCTTTAGCTTGTTCCTCAGTTTTATGAAAAGATATAGTTCCATCAGGAGCTGTCACTTGGTATCTACCATCAGCAATCTTTTTAATAGAAGCTTTCTTTGTAGCTCTCACTTCATAATCTCTACCTACTTCTAATTTTTCTTTTTGCTTATCTTTATTAACAAATGTAGGTTCAACTACATCTTTAGCATTTTCAGTTACAACTTCTTCTTTAGCAATATCTTCTGCTTGTTTGAAATATTTATTAAATCCTTTTTCTGTAGCTAATTCATCAAATGCAACAGCAGCTTTTTTCTTATGTTCATTTAATTCATTTATACCAGCTCCATAATTATATAATTCTGTTGAATTTTCAAGACCTACAACATCATCTTTTGTACCATCTTGATTGTTTAATTCAAAGTTTAATAATGAATGAAATGTTTTTAAATCTAATTGTCCATTATTTAAAGCTATTGTAATTTTTTCAGATGCTGTACGTAAAGCTTTAACTTGTTCTCTAGTAGCTTTTTTATCAGCAGGTGTAGTGTAATCAGTAATTGTATTCATTAACTGATTAGCTTGCTCCTCATATGATTTAGATAGTTCTTGTAATGATTCTTTATTAGTAACATTAGCTAATGTACTATTAGTTACAAGAGGATTTACTGAAGATACTTTTTCTTGTATAGAATTAAGTCTTTCATTTACATCATCTTTTATTGTTCCATAATATGTAATGTCTTCTTTCCAATCTTCAAAAGTAGAATGGTTAAAAGCTTCAAGAGATTCTTCACCTGGTTTTGGATCTACAATATATCTAAATGGATTTTTAAATGTATTGTTGACAGCATTAGTTGTTTCTTTTATAGAATTAGCTTTGTTTATTAATGAGTCTACATACTCATTCACTGTATTCTTATTAGATGCATTGAAATCCATTCCAAAAGATTTTTGAAAATCTTCTTTAGTAAGATCTTTCAACATATTCAATTGTTCTATTGTAACATCATGCATCCCTGATGGAATACGTGATTGTACAAAATTAAAGAACATGTCATGTTTAAGATTTTTATATTTAAATACATTTCCAGTTGCAGCAGCATCTTTCATTTCTTTTGCTATAGCTGAAGAACTTAATGTATTATCATATTTATTAGAAAGAATACCTGTCATTCCATATCTATTAAGAATGTTTATAGAAGAATTTAATCTTTTATCTTGACCGTTTCCTTTTTTATAATCATAAAATTGTTTAGCTCCTCCAGTTAATACAGCAGTAAGTCCACCAATAATCATATTATCAATACCTTCTGTTGTATTAAATTGTTGAGAAAGTCCATAAGTGGTTGAGCTCATTGCTTCACTTAACCATTTACCATTCTCATAGTTTTTTTTATTATTTGGATCTTTATACTTTCTTGTATAATAATCATATGTTCCTTTCTCAGCAGCAAACTGTCCACCTTCTTGATATACACCTTCAGATAATACATCAGCTAATTTAGGTTTAACAAAATCCCAAACTTTATTACCAACACCTGTAACAGCTTTCTTTTCAAATGTATCAAGACTTCCTTCTTTAAGAGTTATTTTACCAGCTTCTTCAAGTTTTTTTGTAAGACTTCCTTGAATTCCTTTTTCTGCTGTTGTAAAAGATTTAAATAAGTTATCAAACTGTATAGCATTTGATACAGTTAAAAGAGCCATGTTAATACCAAATCTAGTATTCATTGCATTAGTAGCATAGTCTTCTATTTCTTTAGATGCTTCTGCTGTTAACTCTTCACCTGGATGATCTAATTCATATTGTTTTAATAATTCTTCTTTAACTTGTCTATATCCATCTCTACCTTCAACACCAGCTTCTGTCATAGAAGAACCTATAAGTCCTGCACCATATCTAAAACTATTTGTTAGTTTTGTATAAGCAGCTCCTTGTGCAAGTTTTTCAGCAGATAATAAACTTTTTCCAACAACACCAGCTTCATTAGCTATGTCTAGCACTTTATCTACTTCATTAGATCCAGCAAATATTTTGTTTAAATATAAAGCAGCTTTACCTATTTGTGCACCTATTAATGGAAGTTCTCCTATACCTTCTGTTATTGCTCCTATAGCAAGATCTTGTGCAGCTGCTCCTAACATAGCTCCTCCCATAAACCCAAGATTTTTAATAACAGATTCTCCCCAGAAGTTTGCTGATCCAGCAAATCCAGGAATCATTGCTAAATGAGGATGTTCTTTTTCATATCTTGTGTAATAGTTTGGAAAAACATTTTCCATGTTTTTTATCCAATTATCTATACTACCTTCATATCCATTTGGATCTCCAGATAGTTTTGAAAAATCTGCATTCTTTGCAGCTATATAAGTATTAGGAACATTAGAAAGCGATTGTGCAAATGTACCTACAGCTGTTACTCCTGCTTTAACAAGACTATGTCCTAGTTGAGAGAAAGCATTTTGTTGTAATCCATATACATTCTCAAGATCTTTATCTCTTTGAAACAATGGATACTTTTGATTTTCAATTAACTCTCCTCTTGTAACTACACCCATAGGTGAACTAAATGTAGGAGTTTTAATTGGAGCATTTGCAAGACTTGAAATTTCTTCAATACTGTTTCCTTTTCTACTAATTGTATTAGCTCCTAAATCTCCTCCAATAACAGGATTAAGACTTACATCAACTTCTCTTGTAGCAAGAGATGTTAGATCTGGTCTTCTTGGTGCTTCACCTCTATTAGAAACATTATCTATAAGTTCATTGTCAAAAATTGGCATATCTATTGTTTTAATGTATAATTAACTGCATCCATCCCAATACCATTAATAGCATCTTGAATAGACTCTTCTCCTATATATCCTTGTTGGTTCACAACTGTGTTGTGCCATATCTTTCCATCAAATGCATATAATCTAATTTGGTAACTATCAGTTTTTCCTCCACGATTACTACTAGCTCCTTCAACATCATATCTTACATTTTTAGCTTGTGTTGTTCCATTTAATAAAGGAATATTATATCCTGTATATTGAGCTCCAATAGCATCTCCTCTTTTATTAATATTTGTTGTTTTTCCTGGAGAAGCCATTATCATAGATTTAATTTGTGTAACAGGATTTGTTGCAGCATATCTAGGATAGTAAGCTTGAAAGGTTTGTGCACTCATTGGTATAATCTGTCTTTCTGTACCTTTTTGAATAACTAGTTCTCCAGACCCATCATAGTTTTTAACTATCTGATAATCTAATACAGTTTTAGGATCTTCTCTCCATTTTTGAACAGTGTCAGGATCATAATCTTTTGTTTTATTAAGATCTAATATACCAAGTTCTGGATTCATAGAATCAGAAATCAATGCATCTGTATGTTGCATATCTACTTCATTCTTTTTATTTAATGATCCAGCCATTGTCATGTTCTCAGGCATGTGAGCATTTAAATATTTAGATTCAGCATCAAGTTTTCTTTTATTCATAGATGATGCAACGTTATCAAATTGAGAATGTATTACCTTTGCTCTATCAACTATTAATTTTTCACTATATGACATTGGTTGATTATGAAAATATTTAACAAGTGCTCTAGCTACATTTTCATTTTTAGTTCCTTTAAATCTATTTATAAGATTATTTTCATTTAATGTAACTGCTGGAACAGCACCTGGTCTAACTGAAACTCCTGTTGATTTAATTGAATTTTGATATTGTTTCATTACAGAGAATAAATCTTTTGAACTATACATCTCTTTACCATTCTTATCTACAACTCCTCCAAACTGTTTGAATGTTTTATCTAACTCAGCATCTATATTTGTTGTAAAACTTTTAGCACCTTTTAATAAATTATAATTATGTAGGTTGTCATGATCAAGTTGTCTTCTTTGTGTAAGGTAAACTCTTAAGTCATTATCTTTTAAATTAAGACTGCTTGGATCTTGATCATACTTAGAAGCAAGATCGTCTAATGTATCTTTTGTATATCCTTTGTTTGATCTAATAAATTCAGAATCCAATAAACTAATTTGATACTTATTTGAATTAATTTTATTATTTATATCAACAACTGTTGTATTAGGAACATCTGTTTTTTGTGCACCTTCATGAGTAATAGGTTCTGCTCCTAATTTCTCTTTTTCCTTTTCTGCTCTTTCTAAAGCTTTATCCTGTCTTTCAGTTTTCCATTTAAGAAGATCAAATGCATGATCTGCATTCCATTCATTAATTCTAGTGTTTTCTTTATTAACATCAAACTGAAACTTCTTTTTTTCCATAGCTGCTTGAGCATATGGATTATTCATAAGTTCTTCTGTATAGGATTCTGTTGATTTATCTTGAGCAAGATTAGTTAAATACTTTTGTGTATAAACTTTAGTTTTATATTGTTCTACTACATCAGGATTATTTAATGCTTCTAAAGAAGCTTGTAATTCTTTTTCAGCAGCACCACTTTCTATTTTTGAATTAATATCATTTAACTTAGCTTGTAGTAAAGCTTTATCAGCATCTGGTAATTTTGGACTTCTTAATGCAACATTTAATTCTGTTGCGTATTGTGTAATTTGTTTTTTCTGAAGTTCAAATGTATTAACTAAATCTTGTTTTATAGAATCTGCAGATTTGTTTCTATAGTGATAGTCAGCATCAATAGCTAATTGCTGTTGATCATTTTCTGTTGTAGTATCATAAAATGTATTAAGGATAGTTTTAGCAGATTTACCTTTAGTAGTAATTCTTTTCATTGCATCATCATATTGTGCTACTCCTTTTGTAGGATCTAATGAAGCATTACCCTTAGCATCAAAATATAATGTCTTACCCTCAGAGTTTGTTTTATATGGTTGATCATAACTATATTCAATAGCTTCTACATCTTTTGCAACATCACCATATTTTTTTGAAAGGTCTGTGTATGGGACATATTTTCCTGTAAAACTAGCATTAAGATCTTTATTATTTACATAACTACTAACTTGTTTATTTAAATAAAGTTCATTTTGTGGAGATGACTTTCCTTCTTTTCTAGCTGTTTCTAAAAGAGATTGTTCTTTTCTAACTTTAGCTGTAGAAGATACAGCATTTAAAATATGTTTATCTTTAGTAATTTGATTAGTCATTCCATTAACAGAATTAACAAGTTGGAAGTCTGAAAAATCTCCAGCTCCAACCCATCTTAAATCGTTACCAAGTTGATTAAGTTTAGATTGAAGATATTTTTGTTGAGTACCATTTGCAATATCTAATCCTGCAACATTATCAATATTTGATTGTATCTTTTCTATACCTTGTTCATACTTCTGTTGTTTGTCCATACCGACTTTCAACATAAGATCATTTGGGATCTCTGATACGTAAGGAGCAAATTGTGGTATAGAATCAGTGAATGAGGCCATATTCTTTTATTTTATTATGTACTATGTACATGTTAGCAAATTTAATGTAAATTATTATATATACAAACTTTTATAGTTAATTAAAATAACTAAGAAAGTTATAGATTTTTAAAAGCTTTAACTATGTTACTATTTAAGTTTTTATTCTTAATAGTTTTTCCATCTCTAGCAGTACTCTTTTTTCCTTTAGAGTGTACACCTATAATATTTCCTTCAGAATCATATGAGAATTCTTTACCAGCTGCAAGTCCTTTACCTTTAGTACCAGATGCTACACCTTTTCCTGTTGTATCAAAATCTATATATCTAGGAAGTTTAATAATTCTACCATCAGGACCAAATGTATAATCTGGATGTTCAGCCATTCCAATATTATACTCCATGTTCTCTTTTTTGTTAGCAGCTTCTTTAGCATATAATGATGTTAATGCAGCTTCTGTAGTAGCTTTAGTATTAGATTTAGCTTGTGCTAGTTTATTAGCTGCATCCATATCTATTCCTAAGTTTCTAGCTCTATCTTGATTAACAGTGTTTATGTTATCATTATATACTCCTTGGTATCCTTGTTGGTTAATCTCAAATTCTTTAGAACCTATTTGATTCATAGCATCTGCTACACTAGCCATTATAGCTGATTGTGCTGCAGGATTATTTCCAGAATTCTTTACAGCTTCTCTAGCTTGAGAAAGAACTGCATTTCTATCCTTATCTGCAGAATATTTATATGGGGTTTTTAACATAGAATACATATGATTTTCAGCTAATCCTTCAACTTGATTATTTGCAAGAGCATATAACTCAGGATTGATTTGATTACCTAATGGCATATTGAATGCAGGATACAATCCTCTAATTAAACTACTAGCTGCAGATGCCCAAGGAAATCCTTTCTTAGGAGTTTCTTCTATTGCTTCAAGTTCAGTAGCAGCTGGTTTAGTTGGTGTTGGAGTGATAGTTGGTGCTACTGCAGGTGTTGCATTTTTATCAATAATAGAATTTAATATTGTATGATAAGGTCCCACTTTTTTATCAGAAGCTAATTCATAAGCTTTAGCTATTTTTCCTGACATAGTTTTTTCTTTATTTAAAACAGCTTTGACATCTTCTGCATCTTGTCCAGAATAGTTTTCAAGATCACTTATTAATTGTTTAGCTATTGTAGGATCAGAAAATGCTTTATCTCTTTTAGGTCCCCATTGTGTTTCATAATTTGAACCTTTAAAAATATCTCCTGCTGTATCTGGTGCATTATAATCTATTGAACCAGGAAGAGTTCCTTTTACTGCATATGTACCATCTTGAGCTTTTATTGTTTTACCATTTTTAGCAACTTGAGAAAGTTCTCCTTTAGCTAATGTATGACTCACTTCTCCATTCTTAGCAAACTTCTCTTGAGAAACTTCTTTACCTAATAGGTTAGTTAAAAAATCAGTTGTTTGATGAATATGATCTTGGTAAGCAGCAAGATTTTCTTTGTCTTTTGCTAGTTGTTTTAATTTCATATTAAGTCCTAGTGTTTGCACTTCTTTTGTTTTATCTCCTAATGCTCCTATTGCTGTATTAGATTTAGGAACATCACTTGTTATTTTTTCTAACTCACCTGTATATTTTTTTTCTTGAGGAACAATTATATTATTTACAACATGTTTAACTTTTTTGTTAGCATATTTTTCAGGTAATTGGAATTGTTCTAACAAATCTTTATTAGTATTAAGATTACCATATACAACAGCACCATCATTTGTTATAGAAATAGGTTCATTAGTTTCTATTTCTACATCTGGTTCATCTCCCATGTCTCCACCATCTTTCATTATAGAAAGTCCTATACCTGTTCTTCCTTGTTCATCTTTTTGGAAATGAGAATTACCATATGCATTATATGTAAGTCCTTCTCCTTCTGAATAAGGATTGTATGATACAGGTTTTACACCTTCCCCTCCAGGAAGATTTCCACCCCAATGAGTTTTTAATTCTCCACCATCAGCATAAGTTTCCATAGCTCTTTCACTTGGAGGAGTGTATTCTTTTAAATGTCCACCAGCTCTATATTTATGTGCATAGTCAGCAAAGTCTTCTGCAGTGTGATCACCAAACATTGCAATCACTTGAGGATTCCAATCATTACTAACCCAACCACCTTCTTTTCTAACACTTCCAAATTGTCCCATATTTTTCCACATAGAATTATCCATTATTCTTTGTTGTGTGTTAGCATTGCTTTGAGTTAATTTATTTATTTTTCCAGCATCACCAAATGCTTGATCAAGTCCTCCTCCTACTAATTGTAAAGCTAATCCTGCTCCTGGGAATGCCATATCTGCTAATGGAGCAAGTGCTCCTGCTGCTTGAAAACCAGCATTATTATTATATCCAGCTCCTATTAAATTACTACCTAAACTATTGATAGGTCCCATTATATCCATTCCACCACCAGCTGCTCCTTCAAGATCTCCACCATCAGCATATTGTTTAACTTGATCAAGATCATCATATAATGTACCAGGAGCAAATGTATTAGAAATTTCTCCACCATCTTTATACATAACAAAGTTAGGAGTGAATGGTTGATTTAACATTCTAGGTGCAGCTTGTCCTAATTGTTTAGCTCCTTGTCCTAAATATCCTGCAGCTCTAGATCCTGCACCTTCTCCAATAGCAGTAGGAAATGCTTCATAAGAAACTTCAGGTAAACCTGATAATAATGTAGCAGCATTTAATGCAGCTTTAGGAGTAAGTTTTAATCCTTTCTTAATATGACTAAGGATTCTTTGTTTATCTGTTTTGTTTGGATTATATCTATTAGCCATAACTTCTTTTCTGAATGCTTCAGAAGTTTCATCTTCTCTAGTTCCACTAGGATTAAGCACACTCTTAAAATCTCCAAATGCTTTACTAGGATGAGCCATGTAATATAAAGGTCTTTCTCCTAATAAATAATCATCATATTCTGCTTGAGATCTTTTAGCTTCTTCTTCTCTTTGTGTTTGATTTCTTTTATCAGTAGATAACATTGCATCACTACCCTTGTATTTAGGTTTACCTTTAAAGAAGTCTTCATAAGATTGTATAGGTTTTTTAATAGGTGCAAGTCTTCCTGTAGGAGTTTCTCTATGTTGTACAGGTGTACGTGATTGAGAACTATTTTTAGGAGGAGTACTTCTTAAGTTTTCTTTTTTGAATCTAGGATCATTTAATTCACTTAATAGTTTTGTGTTATCTTTAGCAGATCCTGTTGTATATCCAAGTCTTTTAGCTTCACTCCATGGAAGTCCTGTTTTTGCAACCCAGTTATCTCTAGCAGATTTACTATCAATTTTAGGTGATTGTTTGATTGGTTGAATATCACTATCAGTCATATCATAATAATCATATCCTTCAGAATCTTTTCCCATTCCTTCTACAAATCCTTCTTGAGCTTTTTGAATGTTTAAACCATCTCTACCCACTCCTCTTAATATATCATATCCTGTACCTTGAGAAGGATAGAACATATTTGTAGAAGCAGTATAGTTTTCTGGTCTATCTAATACATGTTTTTGATAACGATCATTTACATCAGTAGATTTACTTAATTCTTCCATAGGTTTAAGTAAAGCTTCTTGCTGTTGAAGAGATTTTTTTTGTTTTCTTTCTGCTGCAAAAGCATTAAAAATTCCTGGAATAGCACCTGCTATACCTGCAACCATTTGAGGAGATATAGCACTTGAACCTTCACCTTTATAATCTTTACCACCAAGTCCACCTGTTACAGATTTATCTTCACCAAATACACCATTAGAAATTTTTCCAATTCCTTTTTGTATTGCTGGATTATTTTGCATAAACTGTTGTCCATAGTTTTGCATAGCAAAAGGATTACCTGAAGATTGAAAAGTATTACCAGCCATCTGTTGTGTACTAGGTGCACCAAATGATGGAGTGGATGACATATTACTACCAAAGTTCCATTGGTTCTGTGGACCAAATGATTGTCCAAAATAATTTGGACTACCAGGAGTATTTGTTGCATTGTAGTATCCTGATTGTGCTTTCTTAATAGACTTAGCTTCAGGGTGAGCTTTAAAGAAAGCTGCTTCTGTTGGATACTTCTTGTAAAATGCTGCTTCAGATTTTACTCCTGCAATTTTTAAAATTTGTGACTTCATAATATATTAGTATTGGTCCAACCATCCACCTGGTTGTTTTGTGTTATAGTTTGTAAAGTTAGTTAATTGATCTAGATTAACCAAACCTTTTTGTTCTTGTCTTAATCCATTTTTAGCCATAGGAAACTCTGTAACTTTCTTTCCTTTAAACTTATAGTTTTTTCCTGGCTTCATTAGTTTAGTATCTCCTTCATCTGATATACCAAGAACAGGATAAGGAACTCCTTCCATTGTTATATCATTAGAACCTATTTCTGTTATCTCTCCTGGATGATCCCATTGTCCTCTATCATCTTTAATGATTCCTCCATCTCTTTGTTTAATATATTCTCCTTTATTTTTTATAATAGTAGGTATATTTTCATTACCTGAATAATATGATAATGTAGCTCTATGGTGACCATCATTTATTTGATAACTTCCATCTGGTAATTCGCTAATGTTAATTGGTTCTTTTTCTAAAAATTTTTGATATTTTGCAGCGTCATTAGGATTATTTTTTAAATGTTCAACCATCTCTTTAAGAGTAGGTTGACCTGGTTTTGCACTTTCTACTTCAATACCAATGCTTTTCAAAATATCTCTTGCTCCTTCTGATGTAGCACCTTGATTACCAATACTACCACTTGGTTTACGAACATTGTTTAAATCAAATAATTCAAAATTATTATTAGGTAAATCATTAATATCTATAACAGATGAACTTCTTAATATAGAACGAGGATCTTGTACAGGTGTGCTAGGATTCATTCTAGCTTTCTGTTCATTAAACCATTTTATATATTCATCTTCTTGATGTGGTATATACTCACCTATTTGAGATTCACCTATACGTGAGAAATATGGTTCTAAACCTTGTTCAGCCTCTGCAACATATGGTTTGTAATTACCTATTGATTCAGCAATTGTAGGAACTTTATAATCTCCTACAATAGGTAAAACTCTTTTTGAATTTATAAAGTTTTTACCAGCATTTAATCCTTTTGAAATGTATGGTGCTAAAATTTCTTCACCTGCACCAAATGCTAAAGGTTCTGCAAAAGCCATAGCAGCTTGTCCATAATTACCTCTATTAATATTATCTGGAAATGCACCTAGTTTATTAGCCATTGAACCTAACCATGCAGCAGGATTTATATAATCATCAAATACATTATCATTTAAAGATAATCTCATATGTGTATCTATAGCACCATTAGCATCTTTAAAATCTTGTGTAGAATTAAATTGTCCTCTACCTTGAGCAAGTATCTCTTTACGCATTCTTGCTTTTCTTTCTAACTCTTTATCAGACAATCTTGCATCAGTTTCTCTTTCTGACTGAGTTCTTTTATCAGTAGATAGCATTGCTTGATTAAGTGTGTTACCATAACCTGCAGCTTTACTTTTAGCTATAGCTGCTTTAAACTCTGCTAAAGAATCTCTTGTACCTCCACCTACTTTTGTACCTCCTTGAGCTACATCATAACTATTTAACCATTCACCATCTTTTGCACTAGCCATTGTTTTCTTTGCATATGGACCATTACTAGGAGCAGGAGATTGTGTACGTGCATAGGAGAAACCTACAGCTCCTGGAATAGAACCACCCATTGCATGTTTTTTATACATATTATCTTTATCTCTATATCCATCTGGAATTAGATTATTATCAGATAAATATTTTATTGTTTCACTTTTTTGTTTTTTAGACATAAAAGGAGTTGATCCAATAGTTGCTCCAACCATATTATTCAATTGATCTTCTGCTCCTTCTTTAATTGTATCCCACATACTATAAGGACGTTTAACTGTACCTCTGTTAGGTTCAATTAATTCATGACCAAGTCCTGCTGCACTACCTCCTAAAAATCCTGCTGCTTGTGGTATTCCTATATATTGCATCCATGAAGGAAATTTATTTTGAATAGCTTCAGATGTAAATCTACCAGCCATTGGATGTCTAATATTATCTGTTTGATCTTCTCCTGGATCTGTATATTCATCAGCAGCTTGTTCAGCTTTTTGCATAGGATGATCTAACCAATCTTCTACTTTATCTTGAATATTTTTCTTTTTATTATTTTTCTTACCATTCTGTGCTTGAGGAACATAATTAACTGGATAGACAGATCCACCCATTTGTTGTTTAAGAGCTGCTGGTTTTTTACGTAAAGGTTTTCTATCACCCATGTCTGAAAGCACACCATGTTTTTGAGCTTTTATTAAAAGATCATGTTGATTCTCTTCTGAGATAGGTAATGTTCCTACAATACTTCCTATAAAATTATTATACAAATCAGATCCATGTTCTTTCCAACTATTTGGTGCATTAAGTTCATGAGCTGCTCCTGCAATATTAGTACCTATAATTTTCAATGGTGCAACCCCAGGAATAAAGTTTGTCCATCCAGGTAATGCAGAAGACATAGCAGCAGCACTTGATGAATGTCTTATAGCATCTAATCCTCCATTATGTGAACCTGTATTAATTCCTTGTTGCTGAGCTCTTCTAGAAGCTCTTTCTTTTACTGGATCTATATATTCTTTTAAAAGTTCTTTTTCTGTGTTACTAAATTTCTTTTTTAAATAACCACCAGTTTGAAACTGTCCACCCCATGCAGGAGAATAGTTTCTACCTACATTGCTATATCCATCTCCTTGAAAACCTTCAGGAGCAGAAGCTTGTGAATCATTGTAATTATCTTCTTCACCGTAATTATCTAACCAACCTTTTGCCATTACTTATAAGATATTTGAGATGGGGTTACTATGAATTGACTAACTAAATGTATATCAGCTCTATTATCAAGAATGTGTCTCACCTTTAAATCTTTTGCTCTTAGAGGAGATTTCTTAAAACTTCTAGGACCATAATCCATATTGGCTTGATTAACTGCTTTATCCACTGAAAGACTCTCACATGATGTATAGAACAATGGAACTTGAGAACTTTTCTCTAATGCCCAGAATGTATTATACTGATAGAAGTTATCACTCTTAGTGTAAGTGATAGTTTTACTTTCAGCGTTAAAGATAGGGTATTGATTGTAAGCTTGCAAGTTATGCATTGGTTTTGCAACTAACTCAAGAACACCAGAACTCTGTTGTCCATTATATAGAATAGCTTTATTAAACCATTTGTTGTTTGTTTCTATTCTTACATTATCATTAAAGACACCATCAGGTATAGGAAGATATTCATATGCCTTTGTATAGTCTTTTACATTCTGTAAGATTTCATCTTGATAGTTGTAAGCAAATGGATATTCAATAACATATGGTTCTATGTTTCCATAGAATATATTGTATATCTCTATGTTAGTTAAATGTCTCCATACACATCCTGTAACAGATTGTGTGTATTTTATATTTGCATATTCTGCAATATTAAAATCTTTCAATTGTATAGTGAAAGATGTTTTACATTTACCTAAAGATACTAATATCACTGCATATACACTACTATCTACAACATAACTCACTCCTTGTATTAATGCTTTCTTAGGAACATTCTCAGCTATAATGTTTCCATATATATCCGTAATGTTAAATGGTCCAACATTTGGTCCAGTCTGTACTAACTTTATGGTTATAACTTTTGTCATATTAAGGGGTAGTTGTAGTGGTAGTTGTTGTAGAAGAAGAACTAGATGTAGTGGTAGTAGTTAATGGTATCTCAGCAGAGAAACAAGATGAAACTTGTGTAATTGAAATTGGATTATAAGTAAATGTTTCTGCAGGTAATAAATCATATGGATTAGTTTTATCTAATAACCAAGATGCACCTTCTGTATCTACAATAAATAACCAACAATTACATTCGTATAAGTTAGCAGGAGTAATTGCAGTTATTTCTATATCATATTCTATTGTTCCTAATGGATAATCATATTGTGTTAAATAGTAACTACTAGTCATACTATCTTGATTGATCAATAATAATTTACTATTACTTGTAAGAATTAAATTACCAATAGCTATTCTATTTGTAATTAAAGTAAATATAGATGTTAATGCTTCTGTATCCATATTTATTTCAACCACTTCATTAGTTGTATCATTCACTGCTATTACTACATCATCATTTTTAGCAGTGATTCCAGAGTTGATTGTAAATCCTACAGGAAATGCAATATTTTTATTATATGTAGCATCAAAAGGAATAAGTGTTATATCCCATTGATGGAACTCTGTATCAACACTCCATAAATAATTTTTAGTCATTGCTATTCCTATTCCAGGAGTGTAGTTAGGAACATTAAGTAATTCCATAGGTTGTCCTAAATTATGATAATATATATTTGTTCCTGAACTAATTAGTGCTGTACAACAATTATCTATATATGGAGCAGTGGTTGTACTAGTTGTTGTAGCATTACAATCACAATCTACAATTTCTAATATAACACCACCTGATACACGATATGCAAATTTACCATATACACTTTCTTCAGTGTAATACCATCCATCAGGAACAAATGTACAATCTGTTAAAGTGGAATCGTAATAAACAATTTGATTAACTTCATAAGAAGCAGCTTGTGTACTAAATCCTGTTACTGTAACACCTAAAGGTTGTAAAATTAAAAATGAAACTGCATTACAAACATCTTGTAAACTATTTGATGAAACTACTGCTGGTTCTGTTCCAACTTGATAACCTGTACCAAAATTATTAGATTGTAAATTAGAAGGTCTTTGGCATATAGTGGTAGTAGTTGTAGCAGGAACTGTAATAATTGCTGTACCATCCATGTTACAATCTGTTATAATTATTCTTCCATCTATACCACAATCTAATGTTGTTGTACTTGTAGTGGTAGAAGGAGAAGGATAGTATGTTGTAGTGGTACTAGTCATAGGTGGATTCTTATCCATCACTCCAGCAATAGCTTGAAACCCACCAGCTAACCCATCATCACAACATCCATTAAGTCCTGAATAGAAGAAGTTATTCTCTCCTATATAGAAGTTAGGAATATAGCTATGAAAGGATATCCATTTTTGAGTGTTTAAATTATACGACATAGTCCAACTCTTATTACAAAAGTATTCGGGATCTTCAAGATAAACTTGTGTACGTATAACTACTTTATTTATATTATCTTCAGCCATTGGATTAATCTTTATGAAGTTGTGGTAGTTGTTGTAGTAGGTTGAATTATATCATATACTGTCTCAATATAAAACTCTCTTTTTACAGGATCATATTTAACATCTTTATCAATAGGAATATAATCTAGTTTAGTAATAATAACTCTTTCAAATTTACTATCATATACTCCATGTAATCCAATACCATTAAAATTATTATCTATATCTACTTTTGGAAAGTATCTTTGTATTTCAAATGATAAATGATCTGTCATAAATCTATTTACACCAGAACCAAATCCCCCTATCTCATTAATCTTTACACCTTCAATTAAAAATATCTGTCCTCTTTTAGCATCTACTGTAACTTGTCCTTGTGGAATTTTAAGAAAGAATTTATTTTGACTTCCTACAAATCCAAGATCTGTTTCAGCAAAATCAATAGGTGGAGTTTCTCCAAATAATTTAGTTCCTCCTAAATAAGCAGCTTTTGGATTTGTAGAATTCATTGTTAATAAGTTATTATATAACAATGATTTATTTTCAAATCTAGCAAGTACAGCTTTGTTTTGAATACCATCTAATGATATAAGATTTCCATAGTTTTGAGGAAAATCAAATAAAGCTGTTGGAGAATATCTTAACCAATTATTAACTCTTACATCTACATTCTGTTCTTGTGCATCAGAGTAAATAGCTCTAAATGGATAGTTTGTAAAACATAATTGATTAGTCCAATCTGCAGGAAGATGACTGAAATAATTTTCTTTATTCTGTTTAGAATATGTTGGATTATAATGATATGTATTATCAAATGTAATAGGTACAAATGTTTCTTGTACCCAGTTATCAGGAATACCTGTTGTTACATGTGGCCAAAAATCACCTTCTCTATTATTAAATGCTTGTCTTAAATCTGTATTATAAGAACTCTCGCAATAGAAGTTAGGAATACCATATGCAAATAAATAAAAGTATCCATCATAATAAGTTCTATATGTTCCATTTATCCCATCAATTCCTTCAGAAATTTTAGCAGGGTCTGTAGGACAATCAAAACTATGTGCTTTAACTGATATTATATTTTTAAAATTACGACCATCTCTATTGAAGTCATATAATATAGATCTAGATGAATGCCAATATTTAGGATAGGCAATATTACCTAACTCATCATAAAATATTTCTGAATCATCTGGAGAATTAACTCTATTATCTATAAAGAATGGAAGCTTAGTTTTGAATGCAAAACGAGAGATGAATGTATCACCACCAAATACAGTGAATGATGATTTATAATTTGGAGAATTAAATATTTGTTGTGCTCCAGTATCAACAGTTTGATATGAATATATTTGTCCCCATTGATTAGTTATTACATTTTTTAAAGATGCATAATAAGAAACAACTGTTATATCTTTTTGATTTTCTGGAGAGTTACAATTATCAAAATCTGTTATTGTTTTTCTAGATATATCTGTTATATAAGGAATTGTTCCATTTAATAAAGATGGTGTTTCACTAGGAAACAATAATGGATCTACAACATTACTATTTCTTTTTTCTAATGTCTTTAAGTATATAGATGTTTCTCTTTGATAATTGTTTATACTAATTCCACTTGGTTCCCCAACAGATTGAACAACAGGAATTAAATATTGTTTTAAGTCAAGTTCTCTTTGTTTAATACCAGTGCTATTCCCAACAGTAACATTATTATCTATATCTGCAGAATAATCATAACTAGCTATAGAGTTATATGAATAAGCATAATTTTTTCTTAATATACCATTTATAAAAAGTTGTAAATAAGTTTGGTATCCTGTAAACATTGCTATTGCATTGAAAGGATCAGTAATTGCTGCAATATTATAAGAACTGTTTAAAGCATCTTTTTGAGCTTCATATGAAAGAAGTCTATATTTTGCATTACTTCTAACATTAACATGATGAGCAGTTCCTGCACCATACATTACATTCTCTAGTTTAAGAATACTTCCTAAGAAAGGTTGTCCAAAAGATGTTTCTGGAGAATTAAATACTTGTCTATATTTAAGATCTTTTTTTGCAGGATTAAAAGAATCTATAGGAATTTCTTTTCCACAGTCTTTTGTGCTTCTTCTTCCAATTGTAGGATTATAAATATCACCACCTGGACCAAAATCAAATACACCTGGAGCACTTGTTACATTACCTTGTTTTTGTTTACTATAAGCACATTGACATCCAACAGGACTCCAATCACCATTTATACCTCTATTACTACAATCATCACCTGGAGCATCATCAACATTTACTCTTGAATACACATCACCTCCTCCTGCAAACCAACCATTACCTTTTACCCAAGGATCTTTATAAATATATGTAGAATTATTATTTGTAAAAGGATCATTCCATTGTACATGAAATCCTCTACAACCTATAGATTCTGTATTCCATACATCATAATTTGCAGGACCTATATACATAGTATCTGGATAATTAGCAAATGGTCTTGTTCCAGAACATATTTCTATCATCTCACCAACTGGTACTTCTATAGTTGTAGGTCTTCCTGTTTCTAAACTTGTATATACATATGTAGGAACTTTAGTTAGATCATTAGTCACTCCTTTATAACAATATATAATCCATGGTTTAGCTTCTTGAATCCATGCATTATTTGTTTCATCTATAAATGGATCTACATTAAGATCATTATATGGATAGTTTGGATAATAGTAGTCTTGATTTTCTCTTTTATAAGATCCAACATTTCTAAGAATACCTTTTGCTATAATTGATTTATTGGTTGATCTATCTCCTCTTATTATTTTAAATCCAACAATATTATCTTTCTGCTCTTGTGTAAGAGAAGATGTTTGTATTAGTGAATGAATTTGATAAGAATCTACATTAATACCTAATGGATATACTGAATCATTTTGCATTACCACTTTATACTTACCATTTTCTATTGTAGGAGTAGCACTTTCAAATGCTGGACTTACAAGAATGTCAGGAAACTTATGGTGTCTAATAGGTTTATTTGCTAGGTCTCCCCACAAAGCTACATTACAAGGATAGGTTTCTTCTGATTCCCAATAAGCAAATTCGCCATATTCATGTGGTGTTGCATTACCAATTGGAAGTCCAGTAGCTTGCCCTATTACAGTTGCTGTATTATATATCTTCCAATAAGGACTATATCCAATCCCTGTTGAAGGATCTATAGTGGTAGGTTCACCTATGAAGTCAGCATTAGTAGTTGGAATATCTGGAAGCTGTAAATCATTATAATTTAATACTCTTCCAGGAATATGAAAACCATCTGTTTGTTTACCATTAGCTAATAAAAATACTATTTCAATTGCATATATTTCATCACGTAGATATCCACGTAAGTTTGTAGCATTCACTTCATCAGCATAACTTTCTGTTGCAGGTAATTTATATGTTTGCCATTTAAGATCTATTTGACTAGCAATAGATTGGTAATTAATTCTATCTATAGATGTAAGATTATCCCATACAAGAATATCTTGTACAGCTGTAAGATCTTGTGCTATTTCATAATAAGGATATTTTTCAAATATATCTCCAATACTTAATGTTGCAGTGGTTACATCTTCTCCTGTGTACGTAATCTTTTTAGTTGAAGAACTAATAGAATAAGTTCCTACTAAATTAACAGATGTGGATGCATTCACTGTTTTTACAACAGCTAAGTTAAAATATCTAAATTCTCCTGAAACATCTAAATTACTAACTTGTACTACAACAGATTTACCAACTTCATAATCAAAATTAAAATCTGTAATATGTGTATCAACTATAGGACAAGGATTTGTAACAGAATAATAAGATGTATATCCATTACCAGAAACATCACAATATTGAATTGCAAATTGAACTGTTCCTGCTTTTAAATTTCCACCACTAATAACTTTTGTAATACTTAAATCAGGAATGTTAAAATTAGGTTGTAATTTTATTCTATTACAATCTAAATTACCTACATCATATACAGGATCACATAAAGAAGTTCCAGATAATAATTTCCAAGGAATATTTTCAAGAGTGATATCCATATATCTTCTTGGATTATATCCATCTGTCCAATATATTTCTGTTGTACAATTTGTAATTTTATGTACCACCTTATGTATAGGATAGTGTATATTAAAATTTAAACATGGAGCATTTGTCAATGTATTATAAATACAATCATTGTTTTCCATATATCCTATTTCAGAACCTCCTGTTGTAGGATTTGCTAAAAAGAATATATGTTTGTTTTTTTCATTAATAAAATAAGTTCCTATTAAAGCATATCCTGAAGGAAACTGTACACAGAATTCATTACCTTGTTCATTCTGATAATTAACTGAACTAGAATCAAAGTTTTCTAAAGCTGCATTTAATGCATAGGTTAATTCTCCTGGCTTAACTTGGTTTATTGTATTATCCATGTTAAGTCCAGAAACAGCAACACCATATTCCATTTTGATATTGCTTTTATCTCCATCAAGTATTTTTTTAATTTGATCTAATTCGTCTGCCATAGTGATTAGTTATTACGTCTTCTACCATATCTATTAGTACGGTTAGGAAGTTCATACATATTAAATCTATTCAAATCGTTTTTGATTCTTCTTTGTTTCTCCCAAGGAGTTTGTTTCTTAATTTCTATATCAGCCATAATGAATGATTCTTCATATGCTTGTTTATGATATACGAGTTTTTGTTGTAACTGATTGAAAGTTTCATCATTAGTTTGGTTAGTAAGCATTTCAAACACTTTAAACTTAATAAATGCTTCTACATATTCTCTTATACGATAGTTATCAGGAATCATTTGATTTCCTATTTCATCATATTCTGTAGAATAGAATAATAAGTGAACTGTTCCATTTCTGAAATTTGTAACAAACTTATTATCTCTAATATCAAAACTATCATAGCTAGCAGCTCCAGGAGTGAATTCATGAATAGGAGGAGCTTGAGCATACATTTCCCAATTGTTTGTATAGTCTACACCACAGTTTTGTCTTGCAGATATATTTCCAGGTTTTAATAAATACTCATGAGTAAATTGTCTAGCTGTACTATTATTTGTTTTATAAACAGCTTGTACTAATTCTGGCATACATGTACCATCACATTGTGGAACTTGACAACCAGGTCTGTTACAAGGTGTACCTCCAATAGTTAATGGAGCAATTTGTATAGTGGTTGCACTAGCTGCTTGAGAATAAAATGAGTTAGCATCTTGATATGGAAAACCATTCACTGCTGTACACATCCAAGCTTCTCTTACAGCATAGAAGTTATCAGGAAGTCTAGCTTGAAAATCTTCTATATAAAGAATCTCTTCACTTATAACAAATGTAGTTCTTCCTAACTTCTTTAGAGCTTTGTCTAAGTAAGTAGGAAATAAAAGATCATCTATTGCACCAGTATCAAAATAACTTTTCAGTTCTTCTTTTACAGTTGAATAAATAGGTTCAGGCGATATAAAATTATATTTATAGTAGTAACTCATAATTTATTATTTTTTCCATTCATGGTAAATATGTTGATACTTATCGCTGGTTTTTAAGTAGTGTGATAATAGTCTTGATGTAAGTCTAGAAGGTTTGAAATACCAAAGATCAGAATGTTTAAATCTTGCTGTGTTTTTAAACCACATCCAACCAAAAAAGAATCCTTCTGTATGGTAATTGAAGTTATATATTACCTTTCCCTTCTCTTTAGTTTTTTGCCAATCTATTGGAAGATTAATAAACTCTTTCCCATCAGCATTTGTAATCTTTCTTCTTTTCTTTTTATTTATAGAGAACTCTCCAAACCCATAAGGTAGTTTTGCTTTATCACCTGTCTCTAATATATATTCTTTAAAAGATTCATTATAAGTGTAGGTAATGTTTCTCCATTCATCATATGTAAGTTTTATAGATGGATGTTTTTTACAAAACAAGTTGTAATTATCCTTACTTGAAGATCTCCATTCCACTTTAACTCTTGCCATTTATTATGTGGTTGGTCCAGAATTAGGTGCTTGACCATCTAATCCTTGTTCAGTTTGATCTGTTTTAATATTGAAATATGTTTGCAATAGTTTCTTAGATGTTAACTCAAGGACTTGTTGTTCTAGATATCCAGGAAGAGGAAACTCTTTATCTAATGGATTCATACATAATTGTTCATTTGTATAATCTGGAGTTCCACATCCACATTCTGGATATAAGATTTCATTATCTACATCTTCTTCAAAAAATGCTACTAATCTAATTGATTTAATCATAGGATTATTTACATATAGATACTCATTAGTTATCCAGAAATATTCCTCATTTTTGATTATAGGAAGTTTTAAAAGATTGATATATCTATTGACAGTGATTTCTTTTAACTTCTTTCCTCTACCACTTAATGCATTAATAGAATAAACTCCTTGTATTACATATTGGTAATTACCTTCTGATACACGTGGAAGTTTAAATTTAGTTCTAGCTATTGTGCATTCATCTACATAATTACAACATTCAGAAATAGGTACTTCTACCATCTCTAAACAAGGAATGGTAGTAAATAATGTGTCAGTTGCCCAAAGCTTTCTTAGATTGGTTTCTCTCTTTATAAGTAATAAAGAATTGTTTCTTATTTCAGATGCAATTGCTCTATCGGTTATCAAAGAGTCAGTCGAAAGTATCTTGTGGACACTTCTAACATCTGATACTAATTTTCTTAATGTTGCCATAATTATATTCGTTGTTCGAATTCAGCTATTTTACCAAGCTCCATATCATATACTAATGCTAGAGCAGCTCTTACTGAATGTACAAAATTATTATCTAAGTGCCATCTATCAGTTCCTGAAAGACTAGGCATTTGTTGTATTCTCACTCCTTTAACTTCTTTAGCCATATAGTGATGTTTATCACCTGTATGTACTTCTCTATATTTAGCATTACCAAATGCTTGACTATACTGAGGATGTGTTGCAAACAATAATGGTAAATCTTCTAACTTACAATTACCATGGTGCCAACCAATGAATGTATTTCCTAATGTGATTCCTTTAATAACACTATGCTCTCTTATAAAATCTACATCAATAGCTTCTTTAAAGAATACATCTAATGCATGTGCTAAATAAAAAGATTTAGTTCTGTCATGATTACCTTGTACTAACACTACCACCACTTGACTTGCATATTGTCTTAACATATTAATAGTCTTAACTAAAATATCAAAACCTAATTCATATTCTTCTGAATAATCCATTATAGTATCTTGTGGTGTACCATTTGTAGTTTGGTGTTGATAGTTATCAGTGTGGAAGAAATCATTTGATATAGGTAACACTACAGTGTCTATATGATAATTAGATACCACTTTGTTAATCAAAGATTGAGCCACATCAAAATATCTTTGAGCTCTTGCTTGTGGACTGTTATCACCATCTATTGTTTTCTTAGCTAAATGGTAATCAGCTATAGAGATTTCTACATTTACAACATCTTTAAAGTTTGGTACCTTATCAACTGTTATATTGTTTGGTTTGTAGTTTTGTAAAAACTTAGCAAAGTCTTCAGGAGAATAATCTTTTGCTTGTTTTAGTTTTGAAAAGACTGAGGAAGTAAACTTCCCACTTGGTAACATCTTAGACCAGTAGTTGGTTATGATGTATTTATCTAAGTTTATCTTATGTAGCTTGGCTAGTTCAATATCATCTTTAGGTTCAAAGTCTGATATAATTGTACTTTCTATTGTACCTTTTTCAACATTCACTTTACGTTCTCCTGTATAATTTATTACAGGTTCACTATCTTTTTCTTTAAGCTCTTTCATGAGCTCATTCACTTCGTATTCACTTATTCCTAATTTCTCAGCATAGAATTTTTTACTTTTCTTCTGCGTTAACAACTCTTCTAATCTGTACAATAAACTTTGATTTTCAGACATATGTATTTATATTAGTTAAAAAATATCGTAAAGATAAACAATAGTTTTTATATAATCCAAATAATTTTAGTTAGAGAGTTAATTATTTATAATTAAATTAGTTATAAAACAAAAACTCCCCAAGAAGATCTTGAGGAGAAACCTTGTAAAACCAACAAAACAAGGTTTTTTAATTTATTCAGGTACTGTTGTAGATGTAGTAGTTGTACTTCTACTAAATGTAGTGGTTGTTGTAGTTGTTGGTTCAATTAGTACTATGTCAAAATAGTTATTACACTCTCCAGTAGAAAGTAATCTAATAGTTGTTGTACCATCAGGTACTAAATCTGAAGCATATCCACTTGTTAAATCTACTGTAGCAACAGCTGTTTCAAATGCTGTTGTATATAAATCAACATTTGAATACAGATTAAATGGGCCTACATTAGCTCCAGCTAATGTTAATGTTATGAATACTGTCATTTTATTTTATTTTATTGATTTTAACCAAATTTATAAACTTGTCCATCACCTTCACCAATATTTAATTGTTGTCCAGCAAAGAATTGACAAGTTCCAATTGCACGAACTGCTGACCAATCAGAATCTGTTCCACAAGATATTTTAACAAATGTAGTTGTACCTGCATATATTATCCAAACACCTCCAACATAACCTGGTGTTTTTTCACCAACACAAATTATATCTCCATTAGGTGATGCTGATAAACTAGTCCAATATCCTGGTGATGTAGATAATGAAACAAATGCTCCAGTTCCTCCTGTTTGTTTCCAAACATTATAAGGACCACATATATACACATCTCCATTTGGTGCTACAGTGATATCTCTTGCTCCACTATATGCTGTACCATGATATGTAAATCCAGTTGCAGATACTACTCTTGTATAAATATTTCCAGAAGTATCAAGTGTCCATAATGTATCATATTGATCTACATATAATCCTGTCCAGTTAGCATTTCCAGCAAATGGAAAAATAGGAGTGAATGAAGATGCACTAACAGTTTTTACATATAATGTACCACCATATCTTGCAGCATATATATTACCTAAAGAATCTGCAGCTATTGCAGCATCTAAACTATTTGATGCTGGTACAGTAGACCAAGGACCACCTACAGGATATTTATAAACTGTACCACCTAGAGTACATCCATATAATGTACCATCTGTTGTTGTAGTTAATCCTTTCCATGTATTTACATTTGTAGAAAGCATGTTAACTGGACAATATTCACATGTTGTAGTGGTAGTAGTTGTACTACTTGTACTACTTGTAGATGTTGTACTTGTAGAAGTTGTACTTGTAGTTGATGTACTAGAACTACTTGTAGTTGTAGTAGTTGATGGTGGTATAGTAGTGGTAGTAGTTGTTGTTTGACAAACTCCTAAAATACATGCAGGACCATTTGTAACTGTTACTAATGGTGCATGTGTCACTCCACAACATCCACAATAACTATTTGTAGCACCTACTTGTATTATAGTGTATTCAATTTGTCCTAAACAATTATTATATTCTATTTCTTGTATTGTTGGCTCTCCATTATAAAAAGTGACACAATTACAAGCTATTGTTGTACTTGTACTAGTTGTTGTTGATGTAGAAGAAGATGAAGTTGTTGTAGTTGTAGGACAACAACAATTACAAGCTATTGTTGTAGTGGTTGTTGTTGTGGGACAACATATATTTAATTGATCATTAATATTAATTATCTCTTCTGAAATAATCATCACCTCTTCAGTGATGTTTGTTACATCATCTATAAGTTCATTAATACTATTTGTTGCATTACATATAATACTATCAAATTTAACAAGAATATCATTTAATCCATCACATGGTTGTACACCTGTACAAGGAAGTGGAGTGCTATCATATCCAATAGCACTCGTTCCTATTATTGTTGTATTATTTATTTGAGGACAATTAGCCATGTTTTATATTTATAATGCTGTTGTTGTTGTTGTTGTAGTACAAGGTGTAGAATCTTTAATATATGCATTGCTAAGAACTAATGTTGATGCATTCATACATCCTGTTGGTTCTGTACCTCCTCCTGTAACTGTTCCAGATATAGGAGCTCCATTACAATCAAATCCTGTCCAAGACCCTGATGGAGAATTTCCTTGTACTAAATAATTAATACAATCTACAACAGTTGTGGTTGTAGTGGTAGTTATACAAGAAGGGAAGTCAACAATCACACTATTAATAATTTGAACTACAACCCATATACCATCGTAATCAATTTGGTAATATCCATCAAGTCCTGCTAATGTACATCCAGTAGATCCTGCATAAGCTACATCGCCTAATTCTGGATATTCCTGATTCCAATGTACTATATAAGATGAGGTTATTGTACAACTAGCATCTTGTAAACAAGCAGCAGCATCACATGCATCAACTAAGAAACTACCTGAATCAGGAATAGTGTTAGTACCATTCACCACTGTACCAGTAAATGGATGAGGGATAGCAGCATTACATGTAGTTGATGTAGTAGTTGTAGATGTTGATGATGTTGATGTGCTAGTTGAACTAGAACTAGTAGTTGTTGTTGATGTACAATCAGGACAATAGTTTTGAACAAATCCTGTACCAAGAGTTGCAATATTTGTTAATTCAGTATATGCATACAATTTAATTTTAATTTGCCAATATTCAAAAAGAGTGTTGCATTCAAAATTATCTCTTGTCATTAACATAGGATATTGCCAAGTATATAATCCTGTAGGATATATTTTAAGACTAGGTGCAACAATTGTTCCATTATATTCTATTTGCAATCCTGCAACAGGTGTAACACTAAAAATTTCTACATATTCAATTTCACTCCATAAAATAGTTGGAATAAACATACCAGTAATAATTTGAGGGGAAGGAAGAGGATATGAGAATGGATAATCTAATACACTACATCCATCTTCTACAGTAGCTTGATATTCTGATGATATATTACGTATTGGAGGAGGAACTGAAGTGGTAGTAGTAGATGTAGTAGAACTTGATGTACTAGTTGTTGTTGATGTAGAACTAGTTGTAGTAGATGTTGTTACTGGATCACAATGTCCAACACGACAATCTACTCCCACTGTAATTAATACAAGTGGATCACTAGCAAATCCTTGAGATCCACAAATTTTTATAACTTCATTAGAGAATATTTCTACAGGACCACTAGGATCGTTGTTACAATCTATGTAAGTTATTATATGAGTATCAACATCTCTATTGTTAAATGTTAAACATTCACATGGATATAATACTGTTGTTGTAGATGTTGTAGTTGAACTACTAGTAGATGTTGTTGTAGAAGTGCCACAAGGACCATTTGGTGTTACAATCACTGTACCTGGAACTGTAAGAGGACTATCTGTTACAACACAAATATTTGTGTCTCCTGGTAATAATACAACAGCTTCTTGTAAATGTGTAATACAATCAGTAATAATTATACCTACTGCTATATCTCCTGTATTATTTAATGAGAAGCTTTCACAAGGATTTAATGTAGTAGAAGTGGTTGTTGTAGTTACACAACATACATCTAATGTATTGTATATGTTTGTTATATCATTATTAATAATTAATATTTCTGTAGTGATATTATTAACTTGAGTCTGTAATGTAGTTATTTGACCAAGTAATGTACAGATAATTTGATCTATCTTCTGTAATATTACATTGAGTGTATCACATGGTTCAGCAATTATACATGGTAGGTTAGGACCATTATAAATAACATTACTAGACAAAATTACATTAGTTCCACATGGATCATTACTTCCACAACCACTATTAGTGATTGTAGAACTACATCCACAAGGACTATTTAAAACTACATCTGTGCAGCAAGGACTAACTGGTAAATAAGGATATGCCATTTTTTTTAATTTATTAAACTGGTCTGTATTGAATATAGTAACAAGCTGTCACTGGTTGAATATTTGCATGAGGAAGTCCTCCACCATCTGGTCCAGCTACATTAGTTATTGTTGCTAAAATATTAGCAGTTCCTGTATTTGTAGTTTGTGTTCCTTTTGTAAAATATTGTCCTGATCCATCATTAGGTATTGCATTATAAGCATATACTGCAGCATCTGTTATAGTGTGTGTATGTCCTTGATCTATTACTGAAATAGTGTTAGCATGTGTATGTAATGGAATTTGTGTAGATGTAAGTGTTATTTGATTTGCACCAGCAATATCATAAAGACTATAATTTGGATTAGCAGGACTAATAGCAGGATCTACAATAGGATTAAGTACTCCTCCAGGAACACCAACAATAGCACCAACTAGTGCTCTACCTCTTAAATCAGGAGCTACATTACCATTACATAAATATATTTTACTCCAATTTTCTCCTGTAGTTGATGTTAAATTTAATCCAGCTCCTTGAGAATCAAAATTAGTTAATGGTCCAAAATATGGAAGTACAGAATAAGGAACCATTCTATTACTAATAAGATTAGCATTACCACTAGTATTTAAATAGTCTTGAATTAATACATCAAGATCTGCAATAGCTACATATGTATTAGGAAGATCAATTAACAATTGTAGAAATTGAGAATTTAATGCACAAAGTTTAGTTATTACAGCTTGTAACACTTGATGTGTTATAGAGTTTCCAGCACCCACTGTAAGACATCCTGTTGTATAAGGAGCTTCTATATCAGCAACAACTGCTCCTAATATATCTATTTGTTCTTGAAGATCACAAACAGATTTTATAATAGCTGATAATATTTCATTTAATGTAAATCCTGTACAAGTTGTACATGTAGGAAGATTAGCTCTTACAAGATTACAAATAATATTATCATCTATAACTGGTTTAATTCCTACACCATTTAATACTGGAACAAGAAAATTTACAATTGAAGCTTCTACATGAGATAATGTATCTCCTGTAGTGATTCCTAATTCAGGAACATCTATTCCTGTATATCTAACACATCTGTCAGAGATAATCTCTGTACATCCGTTAAAACAATTTGAGCAATTGGACATATTTTTTATTTTAAAAAGGTTTATATACAAATATTTACTGTTGCAATATTACCTACAGGACAACCATTATAAATAACAGTACCGTCAGGTTTACTAATTCTAGTCCATGTAACATTTTCATGTGGGAGTACATCAACATCACATGTAACATTATAAGTTATCATTGTAGGAACTAGTTCAAATTGAATACTACAATGTCCTGGATATGCACTTGCTATATCAATAGCTTGTTGTCCAGAGATAGTCATTTCACTATATCTTGATCCACCACTAGGAACTGTTTCTCCAGTCCAAGTACCTCCAGTTAAAGCAGCAGGATAATTTGAATAATCTACACAAGTAAATTTACCTGATTGAGTTTCAACCCCTGGTCCACCTGCATTTAGATTATTCATTAATGAATCACCTATATATACATTATTACCTGTCACTTCAAAGAATCCTCTATCACATGTATGTGCACTTATTTGAAATGGACATGGATGATCATAGTTAGATGGAAGTTTATTTAAGTCATTTTGTGAACGAATATATATAGTTTCTATTTTAAGTCCTGTTAGTTTTTGTATAATAATATTATTATTTATAGTGGTAGAACTAGTTGTTGTGCTACTACTTGTACTTGTTGTAGAAGTACTACTTGTACTAGTTGTGGTACAACCAGGACATAATGTTGTAGAACTAGTAGTTGTAGTACAACGAGGACATAATGTTGTACTAGTAGAACTTGTTGTACTAGTAGTAGGTATATATGGAGGTCTAGGTCTAAATGTAGTGGTGGTAGTAGTGGTAGGGTTAGGAACTATTGTAACATTACAAGGAACCTCTTTACAAGGTATTGGTTCATTACATCTACTAACACATCCTACAGTAAGACGTATAACTCTACTAGCTATCATGTTTATTGTATATCTACCAGCGTAATTTGGGTTTATATATTTATATTGTAATATTCTTCTATATCCTATTAACTGAAGAATGTCATCAGCAGGAACAGGTTTGTTCAACATATATGAAATATTGTTGTACAAATTATTACCAAGCTCTGCTAACTTGCAATCTATTTTTCTAAGTAAAGAAGGAATGTTAGCACATTCTGGACAATTAGTTAATCTTGGTGATAACATAATATCTATTTTTTATTTATTCACTTTAGATGCACAGTGTCCACATAACCCATTGGTTAGTTGACATCCACACCCTACATTAGCTCCGCAACCTGAACATTGTGCCATAATTAATAAAAGTTTATTAGGTAGTTATTACCAGAACAACCACAGTTAGATCTTAAGAAACCATCTAACATATTATCTGCTTGAGCATATAATGTATTAGACTCATATTCTGCGCAGTTATTAGCTGCTGCAATAGCTCCTTGTATAAAGAAGTTAATTGTATTTAATTGTACACTAGATTGTGTTTTAAGTGCTCTGTCACACTCCATCATATTTAATTGTAAAAACGCATTGTCAAACTTCTCTTGAAGTCTATCAACACGTAATATTGTTTTCTCTACATAATTCTGATATGCAGGAGCAACAGAATATCTTAATCTATACACTCCATCAGGGAGTGGTTGATTACAACCAGGATCTGTAATTCCTAAATTAGAAGATGTAAATACATTTAATTGGTTAGGAACAAATGGTAATATTTTAGTTCCGAATCCTGGTATTTCAATCTCAATAGTAGGTGCAGAGACCACTGGAGGATTAGTAGGATATACAGAAGCATCTGCAACACCAAGAGTATTAACATCGTAGGTAGGTACTACTAGTATATCTAATTGTAAGTTTGCCATGTTTGTTTTAAATAATTATGCCAGAGGAATATGAGATTTATCCTCTTTCCCCTGGCATAGGTTATTAATATTTATCTACTGTTTATTCTTAAGGAATTTGAGTAGAAGTAGTAGTTGTAGTTGATGGAGCAGCAGTAGAAGTAGTTGTTGTAGTTGTAATACAAGGAATACCTTGATCTACTACATCTCCTAAAGCAGCTTCTAAGATTGCTTCAAATGAAGCAGTAAGATCGTAACCACCTTGAGGAACAGCAAGAATCACTGTAGAATCTTCCATAATATAATCACCCCATTGGTACTCAGATTTGTTGTACTCATTAAATCTGATATAGAATGTGTTATAGATAGCACCATCAGATACCCAAGACTCAAAGTTCTCGTTATATCCATTCATTCTATATAAATGTTTCAAGTAACCAGCTTGGTAGCTGTAGAAGTTTTTCTCTAATTGAGCAATTTCTGCAGATGTACCAGTAGCATAAGAAGCACGTTGAGTGATGATAGGTTGAGCAACAAAGTTACAAGCATCAGCAACAATAAAGTCAGCAGTGGTAGCAGGACCAGCATATACAAAAGTTCTGAAAGACATTCTATCATATTCAAATGGGAACGCTGCAATATCACAAGGTTGTCCATATTGAGTTAATGGTTTTCCTGTAATACGTAAAATTGTACCACCTACATTTTCAAATGTAAAGAATGTGTTGAAGCTAATGTTATCAGGGTTGTTACCTGGAGCAGCTTGTCTTAATTTAGCAATCAATAAGTCAATGATAGTGTTATCACTTACATCATCACATGGATTATCTGCACAGTTACAACAAGGAGCTTGTATAGTTACTGAACGTGTAAATCCATTAAAATACAATGTATCAATGTAAGAAGAGTGAGCACGTAAAGTTAACGTGATACTTTCTCCACATTGTACAGTGAAATTAGTTACATCTGTAATTTGATTAGCAGCAGTTGGACATCCTGATACTTTGTACCATTCTGTTACATTAGAGTTTTTTGCTATAATAGTTTCAGCACTACCTGTTAATACTGTACTAGCAACACCAATTTTGTCAGATCTTTTTGATCCTTGAAGATAAGTGTTTGTTCTACCTTGAGCTATGTAAAAGTACGGAGCACTTTTGATAGTGGTACTAGTTACAGTAGCATACAAGTTGTTAAAGATTCCCACAGTACCTGCAGTTAGGTTTTGTGTTGAGCCAGAGCTAGGGACAGCATCCTGCCCTACTGGAACCACGAATAACGTGGTTAATGAAAAATCAGCCATTTTGTTTATTTATTAAGTTAATAGTTTATTCGTTTGTTTGTATTCTGTAAGCTGCACTTTGTACAGCAGATTGATTTTCAGTATACATTGCTAAGTTTTGAACTGTTAAATCTAAAAGTTCATCTTCTAGATATGTTTCAAGTTCACAATCAGCATCATATGATGGCTCTCCATCCATCATGATATACCCTGTTTTATTTATATACACTGGGTATCTCATGTACATAATCTGTATATTCTTAGGTGTGAATGTACCATCTGTGAATATACTGATTTCATCTGATGCTAAGAAGTTAAATGTTTCTTGGTATTCAAATGAAGGTTTATAATGATCATTGTTTAATATAAACTGAAGATCACCATGTTTAGCAAGATCTCGATTAATCCAAATCTTTCTATCTTTACATCTTCCTTTGTCTGCTAGAACATAACTATCTACATAGAACATATATCTTGGCTCAAGTAGATGAACATTAGCAGCCCATTGGTTTAGATCAGCATCTTTAAGCGTTAATATTAAAGGTTGATGATTATAATTCATTACAAGACTCTGTAAGTCTTCATAACGTTTTTTAAATGAATCAAGCCCTAACTGATTAGCAGAACTAATTCCATCAACTTTTTGTTTTATCAACTTAATCTGAGCTTCATTCAGAGCTAAGATTTTGTCTTCTAATTGAATCTGTTGATGCTCATTAGTTGATAGCTTATTCAATCTTTGGTCAATCTTGTATAATAAACTATCTACTTGTATCATATGCTTTTATATTTTTAAAACTAGCCTCTTAAATAGAAGCTAGTTTTTTAGTTTTTAATTTACCTTCTAATGTCAATAACTCATCTTGGTTATCATCATCTGCAAGGAATTTAATTAAATCATCTTCATCTTTAGCTATTTCAAACTCACCTTCATAAACCTTACCGTTAGGTTTGATTCTATAAACTGAATGTGCTACAGCTTGTTTTACTAAATCTTTAATATGGAGTAAGGCTTCTTTCATATCAGCAAATCTATTAAAAACTTCAACTGGATTCAATCCTGAATATTTACCATTCTTGAATTCTGTTTGTTTCAATACATTATCTACTAAGTTGTATACCACTTCTTCTTTTGAATCTTCTGAAACTGGAAGTCCTAAAAGTCTTGCAACTTTACGTTTCTTCTCAGGAGTCATACTATCAAACTTAACAATTGCTTTATTAATTAATTGTTTTTTCTTGAAGATCACTGCATTCTCTATCTCATCATCAACAACATAAAATTGTGTATCTGCTGGATATTCTCCTCTTTCCCAAGATTGGTAAGAAGATGCAATTGTTGGATGTACTCTCAACCATGAAAAGGCTATCTCTTGAAAAGGAACTGATAGATCAAAATAATTATCACCATCTAATAACTTTACTGCTTGTACGTGTGTTTGGTCATCTGTTGAAGTTGATAATCCATAGTTCCAGAATTTAGAACGTGGACCAAGATCGATATCACCAATCTCATCTTCAAGTCTTTTTTTAAGATTAGTCACTCTTTCAATTTCCAATTCTTTTTCAAGTGGATCTTGAATACGTTTAATGTAAGTAGCATCTGGATCTAATCCTGTTCTATACTTACCATCTAATTCTTTGTAAGGATATTTAAAAACTCCTGTACCAGGAATTCTTGTCATACCTTTTTGCGATAATCCACTATCCATTGTTTGAAGTTGTGAATTGTTGTACTCACGTTTTATCGTAGAGATTTTACCTGTCTTACCCATATGTAGTTAATTTAATAATTTGGTTTATTTTAGTAGAGTGTTCCAATTGAATGGAATGCAATACAGACATGAAGTCTAGTATTCATCACTCTGGGGTTGAGAATCATCCCCTCTAGGAGGGAGAGGAGGTGAGGGGATTTTTCTCGAATTCTTATTCTTAGAATTGTGGGATTTCCTCGATCAACACAGTTCTTGATAAATCTTCAATGAATACATCACATCTGTCTTTCATCCAGATTTCGTATCCTGGGAATTTGTTAGCACTTGACATACCTTGAGATTTAGCAAAACCTAAGTGGTGACGAGTACCATCAATATAACCCCATGTCATAGAAGGAGCACCTTTCATTCTCACTTCTCTAATGTTATTCACCATTGAACCATCAGACATTGGAGAAACATCAAACACCATAAATACTGGAGTAGATTTTTTGTTTTGTCCAAACTCTAAGTTAGTTTGTGGTAAATCTAATTCTTTTAAGTGAATCAATTCAACTCTACCAGTCTCACGAGTTACCATTGCATCAAATGCAAAGTTGTAAGTGATATGTTGTCCTTCACCTTGCATATATCTGTTTCCAGAATCAGCCATGAAAGTAAGACCAGAGTTTAATGCATCTGTTTTTAAAGCTTGTTGGAATACATCAAATCCAGCTTCATTAGTATACATTTTTACACTTCTGTCTTTAACATCCACTCTTCTGTAGAATAAATCTCCAAATACTGAACGGATTAAGTTAGCAGAGAATTCACCTCTGTTATATTGTACCAAGTTTCCATTGTTACGCATTCTGTGGTATACACCTGCAGATGTACGTTTCAATTCTTGTTTAGAACCATTAGTTTTAACTGTACCTGGTTTAGCCCAAATCATACGTTTAACTTTCAATTCTAACATTGATTTACGCATCCAGAATTCAATGAACGGTTCCCATTTAACATCATTACGAGTTAAAGGTAATTGGTTTCTTCTTTGTGGAGCATATACTAAGATGTCTAATGGCTTACCAGAAGAATCTCTCATCATTTTATCATCAGCCCATTCAGTGATTTTGTGCTCATAACCATATGCAGAACCTAAAGATTCAAACATTGTGATTTGCTCACCTAATCTTGGAAGACCTAATAAGTCTTGATCAAACTCACCAATAGCAGCATCAACTAATTCTAGTTCAACACCATACTGTAAGAAGGTAGGATTAACAAAATCAATTGTTGGGTTATCAGTTACTAATGTAAATGAATACAAGTAACCCATGTTCCAAGGCACTGGATCTTTGATTACATAGAATCTAGGACCGTACTGACGAGTACCTACAGATATGATTGCATTTTTAGAAAACTCATTAGTATCTAATACTAAAGTGAATTCTTGACCATCAATACCTGTCTTACCAGCATCAATTAATTCTTGCGTAGAAGCAGGAATGTCAATAATTTTTGGGAATTTGTAAGGAACAGCTATTTGCCATTTCCATGCATCACTATTATTATCAATGTAATAAGGTGTGCTTTTGTTGATCATGTCCAAAAAGTCATTACTGTACAATGAGCTCTGAGTATATAAAGAAATGATTTTCTTGTCATAATCTGCAGGCTCAGTAGAGTGAAAACTCTCTAAGTGATTGGAGTCTGTAAGTTTACCTACTGCACGCTTGTCCATAGAAGCTACTCTAGCGTAAGTAAAACCTGTTAACCCAGGGATTGTTTGAATTGCCATTGTTATTCGTTTTTGTTAATTATTATTTATTTTTTGTTATTGAAACCATGAATTAGATTTAGCACCAGTAGTGCCTACAGATGTTTTAGCTTTAGTCACTTGTCTTGCAACTTCTCCAAATAATTGGTTAGACTGTTTAGTCATACCTGTTCTTTGTATAGTTGATAATGTAGGATCTTTTTCTAACATTTTAAGTAGAAGCCCCACCTTCACTTTCATTGCATGGTTTTCTGGTTTTTTCATATCCAGGATAGCACGATCAAAGTCTGTTAGTGTTTCTCCTGTAGGAGTTTTCCACTTGTCAACTAATAAGAAGTCTTGTAGTTCTGTTGCTAATTTTGGATTGATAGGAATACCATCAAACTCTTTTGCTTTCACCTTATCTTGTAAGATGGATTGCACATTATTTATATACTGATTTTTAACAGCTTGTTTTTGTTGTAACTCTTGTTGAGCATTTGATTCCATTTCTTGTAACTTAGCTGCTTCTTTTTTAACTAACACCTTGTGGTGTTTAGCAGCTACATTCTCAAGATCTCCATAGTTTTTAAGTCTTTCAACTTCTGTTTCTACATCTTCTGGATCAAAACCTTGATTGGCTAAAGCCTGTTTCATTATTCTAATTTGGTTATCTTCACTTGAAAGATCCATTTCAGCAAAGTTTACCACTTGATTATAAACACCAAAGTAATCTTTTGGATTAACTCCTTTTACAAATATGGCATCAAAAGCTTCCTGGTAATCTTCTCCAAATTGTCCTATGAAGTTTTGTACTATTTCACTAGCACCTTTTTTCTTCTCTTCATTAAATCTTTCTAAGAATTCTTCTGCAGTGGTTACTGGTTCTTGATCTTCATCATCAGATGTAAACACTCCTAGTTTATAAAGATCATTTGCAAGAGCAGTGAATTGTGTTTCTTCTGGAGCATCATCTGTATTATCTGCATCATCATCAGTTGCAGGTTTTGCAGGTTTTGATACTGGAGGAATATCTTCATCTTCATCTTCATCAGTGTTATCACCTAAGAAGTTTGATATTAAAGATTGTCCTTTTTCTTTATCATCAGCATCATCATCAACTGGTGTTACCTCTTTACCTTTTGGTACTGCTGGTTTAGCAGGAGGTGTAGCAGGTTCTGCATCTTTAATAATTGCAGTGACATCTTCTGGGTTAGAAGTAGATGTTTCAGGGGAAAACAAGTCATTCAATAATTCTTGATTACCCATTCCCATGTCCATAGTATCTTGGATACTAAAGTTACCCATAGTTTCTAAATTATCAGCCATATGTAGTTGTATTTATGTTTGGTTTTATTTATGTAAAAGTATAATAAGAGTTTTTAATATCAAAGAGTTATGTATTAATATCATCCAATTTTCTGGATAATATAGCATTAATATATTTTTCTCCTCCGAAGAAAAGAAGTTTTTTAACCTTTTTTGTTATTTCTACCCTTGGCATTTTCTTTTGCAACAGCAAGATCGTTTGCCATATTTTCTCTAGCCACTTGTAATTTCTCTTTTTCTATAGACATTTTATCAGTAGCTTGTTTATTTTTAGATTGTAAATCAGCCATCTTAGCTTGGTAGTTTTTAGTGGCTACATCTTGATCATGTGCTAATCTACTAACTTCCATTACATCAGGAACAGCATTAGCATTAACATCTTCTGATTCCACTTTACCAAATCCTGTAGCTTGTATAATAGCAATCTTCTCTTTAGATAGTCTATCAAGTTCTTTTTGATAATCATCATGAGCCATTTGCTCTGTATGTTGTTGGATGGCAAATTCTTGTGCAGCTTGAGCTTGTTGTTGTTGAGCTTCTTGCTGTTGTTGAGCAAGTTGTTGAGCTTGTTCTTGTTGAGCAATTTGTCTATCTCTAAGATCTTTAAATGTTTTCTTAAGCTCTCTTTGAGATTTAGAACTGTATAATTCTACTACATCATAAAGCGTGCCACCATTTTGAATAATAGCTTGAGAAAGTTGTCTAAGTTCATTAAACATTTGTGTATCCTCTGGTCTATTAGTTAAGAACACTTTCAAATCACGAAATGATAGATCAGATCCATTCACTTGTACAAATGCAGATTCTCCTTCAGATGTAATATACGATAGAGTAGATTGTGGTTTAGCACTCTCTACATATAATGCAGCATCTATAATAGCTTGGTATAATTGTCCCATTACATATTCATGAGCTACAAATAAAGGCTCTGTTTGAGAATAACTCTGTTGCATAGCAGTGTTAGTACCTGTAGCACTTTCAGAAGCAGAAACAGTACCCATACGTTGTCTAGACATACCTATAAGTTCCCAACACTCAGCTTTAAGTTGTTGTGCTAATGTATAACGAGATTGTATCTCCTGTGTACGTGTAAGATCAAGAGCTGTAAACTGATTGAATGAACTTGGAGATTTCATGTTCTCTGGAGAGTCATCAATAAATACCACTCCTCTATTACGTGCTTCCATTTCCCATATATCAAGAGCATCTTGTGCATCTCCATCTTTAGGTATAGGTATATGACGTAATGACATTAACTGAACCTTACCAACTTCTTTCTCTAGAAGTTTATATAGTTGGTTCATACATACGTTATATAGCACTTGAAAAGGTTTCATAAGATCTACTAAGCTTTTTGCTTCTGTATTCTTCACCTCATATGTTGTACCTATTATAGGACAATAGTTTAATAACTTATATGGTTTGATGTGATAAATGTCTGGACCAATCTTTATTCCTTGATACCATTGGTTAATCCATCCCCATTCTAATGATTGTTGTGTAGGTATAGTTCCTGATTTGTAATTCTCGTCAACTAGAGTTGATTGCTCATTACCCATTTCATCTATATAAATAAGCTTACCTATTTTCTTTTTAGAAATCCAATAACTTCTAACAACAACATACTTATAACCAAATGAACTTACATTATTAGTTAAGCCTAAAAAGTCTTTTAATCCATCATTGTTCTCTTTCATTTCTGATTCTATAATCATACGTGTTTGTAACACTAATGGGTCAAATGTATCATACATTACAGAGTCTTGTCCAGGGATAGCATCTGGATTACCTAGATTAGATTCTCTAACATTAATTAATCCATAATCTTGTAATGAACTACGTAAGTGGTCAATCTCCTCTTTTGTAAGATCTGGTACGCTTTCAATGATCTCTGAAAGTTCCATAACTTCCACTGTCCCTGCAGCATAAGCACCCTGAGCTCTTCCTGTGGGATCTGATATATATTTCCTATCAGGAGTGGTAAGAAACCAAGTGTTCTTTGGGTTAGCCACTTCGATGTTAAATCCAAGTTTTGAGTTGTCTTCATATATATGATAAAATTCTCTAGCAGATATTAACATATCTCTAAAGGCATCTTCTGATTTTTCTTTTAAATTAAACTCAGCTTTTTGACAAGTAAGAACATGATTAGCCCATTTCTCAGCAATAGATGTATAGCTATCTAACTGATCTTTAACTTGTTCCATTGTCATTTGATCTAGTTGCTCAGGTTCAATTTGTTCTCCTGATATAGCAGCTTTTGTAGCAAGTTGTTGTTTCACTTGATTAATAACATATTGCTGAAGAGTGTCTGTTTTAAACTGAAGCTCTTCTGCCTTACTATCATCATCAAAAGCTTTCACTCTGAATGTATCAGGTCTTTTAGATATTTCTCCTACCAACTCATTTACAGGAGTGGTGATAATAGAATACATCTTTACATAAGCAGGAAGCTCTAGATCAGATGTAAGTACATCTGTAAAGCTTCTCACTTCTGGTTCTTGATAGAAATCTTCCATACGAAGAATTCCTTTCATAAGATCATAATTCTTAACAAATGTATCTCTGTTCTTTACATACTCAGCGTATGCTTTGTTTGAGAAATAATCCATTGTATTCTTTATCCAACTCTCATCTTGCTTTTCTTTCTCTGTCTTGAACTGATCAGGGAATATATTCAGATAAGCGTATCTGATAGTTGCATCTTTTGTATATCTAATTATTGCCATTATGTAAATAATTTATTTCTTGGTGTGTTAAACATTGATCTGCTTTCTGTAAACAGTGTCTTCTTTTTATTTTTTGTGAACATTGATTTCATTCTTACATCTTGTTCTCCTCCTATTTTTCCCATAATGGGATCTAGTTTCATAGCAAGAGCTATTGCAAGTTCTGCAGCAATAATTCTATCAAAGTTACCTTGTTCATTATACTGAATCATTTCTTCTAGTAGAACAGGATCAAACATCTTTGACATTCCTTTTATCTCTGATATGATATTACCATCTTCATCCTTCTCTACATGTATAGCTTCTTCTGAATACTTCTTAAGACATCCATGTAAGAAGTCTCGTATTTTCTCAGAAGATCTATGTATTCCATAATCTCTTCTAACTGTTGTATTAGGAACTATTTCTTTTAACCAATCTGGTTGTCTTTCTAAATAATGCGCATCTCCTTTAGCTATCATATAATCAATAAACGAGATTTCGTCATTCTCACATAGAGCTCTAGCATTATAATACTTTATTAGATATCTAGCTTGTTCTTCCCATGTTTCTTTCTTATCTGGTCTAGCACAATAGCTAGCTACAAACATATCTTGATACTTCTCTCCAGAAATAGCATGCATACGTTTGTATATATAGACAGATCCTAATGAACTTGAATATGCAGATTTACCTTGTCTATAAGGGTCAATCCCTGCAACATATAATCCATATGGAGGAGATTCAATTGGAAACTCATATATCACTACAGGAGCATCTTTGTTATCACTATTCTTTAATGGAAAGTTTGATATAGGAAGTTTATCTGTAAACTCATGTCTTACTCCTTGGCCATCATCATAAAGAACAACAGGTGTTCCTGTTCTTTCTTGATTTAATAGTCTAGCTTTCTGACGTTTAGCTGCTTCTATATCAAATATGTTTGTATCTTCATTTAAGAATATATCATCCACCTCTTGTGGGTAATACATCTTCTCTTTTAAATAAGCTAGTCTATCACCAGCTTTCTTTAATCTTTCAAGATTGTCATTTGTAATCTTATCTGCCTTATCTTGATTAGAGACTAACATCTTTACATTATGTAGCTCAGATTCTTTTGGTTGTTCTAAATAAGCTCCTAAAGAAGATTCTTCTTTAGCTTCCATTCTATATTTATGGGAGATAAATAGTCCATGGATTCTTTGATCATCTTTAGCACTATTGTATTCTAGGAAGTTAAAATTCTGTACATCGAACATTAAACTCTTTGCATCCATGAAATTCTGCATATCTCCACCTGTACCTGTAAGAATTGGAGAACAGCCCCAACCAAATGGTGTTGTAAATCCTGGTGTTGCAGCTTGTAGTCCTCTCAAGAAATTACCCTTACCTATCTCATCAATAATAAGCCTTCTTGGTTTTGTACCTGCAATAGCTTCCTCATTGTTACCACCATCTAAGTTACGAATAAGGATCTGAGAAAAGGGGATTCTCTCTCCTGCTTTTGTCTTGATCCCTAAAGTAACTTGGTTTTTCCAATTGTCTTCTACCCTCTGCCATCTCCATGCTTCTGGTAAGAAGTTTAATCCTTTGTCAATCTTATCTGTGATAAGCTTTATATCAGGAGCATTCAATCCTGCAATAATGTTCTGGGAGTTCTCATCGAACGTTGCACCATGACCTATGTAGGAACTCTCAATTACTGACTTAGCCAAACGTCTAATACCTAGTATTACTAGGCCTTTCTTTTCTGTATGTGCTCTATCTATTTCGTTTGTAATAATCCATTCGTTATCACGTAGATATGGGTTAGCATATTTCTGTGATATACGTCCTCTATCATCTATCATATCCACTTCTGTATTCCAGAAGTTCAAATGCCAATATAAGAAAGGATTGATATATACACCACCCATTGTACAACCATCAATACATAGTTGTTTATGGTAGGCATAGAATGCTTTATATTCATCTGAGTCTTTTTGAGGAACTCTCTTCTGATTTATAAACCAATCTTTATAATCAATACTTTGTAGGCCTTCCATTATTTTCTACCCTTTAAGAAATCTTCAGCCATACTTCCAAGCTCAACACCACCTCTAACAGGCACCACCTTTGCTTCTTCTTTCTCACGTAGTTTCTCAACTTGTTCAAGAAGAGCTAAATAGTTCTTCATTGTCTCTTGTACAAACTTACCTTGAGCTTCAATACTTGCAATCACCATAGGCATAGCACCACCAGCTTTGGTTTCTTTCCATTTGATTCTATCCTCTAATGTGTGTAAGGGATTAGCATCAACGTATTGTTTCCAGCTTGATAATTGTTCTTCAGCCCAATCAAGTTCTGTATTTATGTATGTAGTTTTCTTTATTGCCATTGTGTTTGTTTTTAGTCTTCCTCCTCTTCGAACAATGTTCTCTCCAAATTCATGCCATCTTTTATTATCTCCTCTATTTCATCTGTATGAGCATGATCTATATTAAGCTCTATCTCATACTTCTGTATAGCATATAACATCTCTCTATCATCTAGGCCCCATAGATTAGATTCATCCAATGCTGTGGCAAGATGTCTTCCCATATTATATGTGGGATGAGCTTTATGTAAACGATCTAAAGCTTTTAGTATTTGGCGATAATAGTTTGGCTTCATATAAGATCATTTATATCTTCTTCAGAAAGACTTATGTTTGTATTCTTTTTGTTTTCATAAACATCTTCCTCATCACCATCTTCTGTAAAATCTATCTCTATCTTTCTCATAGTGTCTAGATCTTCAGAGATGTATTCAGGTTTCACCGTTATCTTCATTTGATCTGGTTCATTTGTCTCTGTTGATTCAGCTGTTATATCAATATAATCAGCACCTCCATCATATAGATCTGCTAACAAATTAATAAGGCTTTCTAAAGGAATTTTACGTAGTCTCATCTGGTATAGATTCAGGAAGCCATTTCTTCAATGGACATTCACATGTTAAACATTTTGTTTTTGCAGAGAGTGTACATCCACATTCTGTGCAATGTACATCAGGTCTCATTGTTTTATGTTTCGTAGAAACATGTTCACATTCATTACATATAGCCATTCTTGAAAGACTAACATGTTCTATAAAAGCTTTCTTTCTTTCTTCAGGAAGAAGATGATTCTTCCATCCCTCTATCACTTGCGCTATCTTCATTTGTTTTTGGTTTTAATGAATATATACTAGTTGCTATTATTTTTAATTTTAATTCAACAGCATCTCTTTTTGCTGGTGTAATGTTTTCATCTAGAAGCATATTCTTATACGCTTGTTCAATAGCCAACAACTTATTATAATGTGTAATAGCTTTCTTTGTGTTAAATAAAAACTTACCAAACCCAGAAATTTCAACACTCTTATGTATGTTTACAGCATCATGTGCAGAATCAAATTGATGTGTAACAACAGCATCAATTATCTTCTCTGATATCACCATGTTGATTGACATCTTTTTTATTATCCACTCCTTCACTGACATTGATTGTGGCTTCTCCATGTATTAGTTTTATATCTAACGTTAAATCTTTAGTGAAATCTATAGAGATGATTGGATTCACCTTCACCTTTCCATTCTCCTTAATAAATATACCCACCTTCTTCAGTTTACTGATGATGTTGTTTATAGAAGGAGATGTACTATTATATGTCTTACAGAATTCTTCTCTTACATTAGCATATGTAATGTTTCCTTTAATAGCTGTAAAAGAAATAAGTTGTATTTCTCTCTCTGTAAGATGTAGATTGTTTATAGAAGATAATACACTATAATATGTCATAGCTAATTCTATGTCACTATCAACTATCTTCTTAAGTCTTTGTACTATCATAATTTAGTTTTAATACTGACAAAGATATATAATAAAAATATATAAAATACATATATAGAAGAAATATTTTATTCCTATGCTATATTATGAAAACTTTTTTATATAGATCTATATAGAAGACCAAGCCCAACCACCGCCCCAAAGGTATAACATAATTCTTATACTTTCCAAACTTTTTTAAAATTTTTTTTTCCAAAATTTAGAAACCCTTTGTGTATGTGGGAATGTTGACCACTCCATATCAAGACCCCCCATACAATTTGAGAGATTGGGGTACTCCCCCATGCTTCTAATAGGTCTAACCATAATCTAAAACTAAAGATGCAAAAAGAAATTAAAGCAGTAGGTATGCTTCACATTCCTGGAAAGAATGACAAGCAGTGGAAAGAATACTTGAAAGAAAATAAAAAGAAACAACAAGTAAAGAATAATCTATGGTATCATCTACCGTAGGTTATTCTTATCTATCTATATTATACATATCATATAGGCTTACTCTGTCAATCCGAATAGTAATTAAATCCTTGATAAGGTAAGAGGTTGAATGATACCTCAAAGATTACAGAGGTCATAGGAGTGAGTCTTTCTTTCAAAACCAATGGACTGTAGGGTTCCATCCCAAAACCCTTTCAACAATCGGAGTGTAAGACTCAATATAAATTCATTTAATTAAAAACAGAAACAAAAATGAAAAGTTTAAAAGTAACTCGTGGTGCTTTCTCTAAAGCAGGTAATCTAATGTTAATGGACAAAGCAAGAAAGGCTTACTTCTGTCCAAAGAGTATTGTAACAGAAAATGGTTGGTCAAAAATTGAAGACGTAACATTTCCTCTTTACATCAATGTGAGTGAATTCACTTACAACAATCTTGATGATAATGGTAATCCATTATTGAATGCTGACGGTACTAACAACACATTCACAAGAGAAGACGTGATAGACGTGTTCACAAGTGCTCAGGAATTGGCTGATGATTATGCTGATGATTTCTCATTAGAAATCTTAAAGAAACAAGCAGTGAAATCTACAGCAAGTAGTGCAGGATTAACAGAATCTAATGTTAATGCTTTATTAGAACTTGCAATCTAATACCTATAATAAGCCTGTTCTTAATTGAGCAGGCTTTATTATTATATATAGGGTGGGATAAAAAATGAAATTAGGGGGTTTGGGTGATTAACTTTGCAAAACTTTCTTCCTTATATATATGTATAAAACTTTTTACGAGGGAGAAAAAAACTTTTTTAAAGCTAAATGCTTGATAATCAACTATAATTTATTTTTGTAGAAGTTTTTCTTGAGTGTAAAAGAATAGCAGTGTGTACCTCTACACTATAATAAAGCATAAATAACAAAATAGAAGATCAACAAACTAACACATTATATATAGCATTATGAAACAATTAACCTATGCAGAGATAGAACTATTACAATATGCATTGAAAGTATGTATGTTTGAGACTGGTAGTGAAAGTAAAGACTTATTATCATTAAAGAATAAACTTATTGCAATGAGAGCTCAATTAGAATATCCTCGTAGTAATATAGATCTTTCTCCTGAAGAGATTAATAACTCTTTATAGAATAATTATGGGCTCTTCTTAGGGCCCTTTATAATACAATTACTTGATGCACTAGATAGTAATGGTTGAATGTATGTGCAAATGAGTATTCCTTGCTTATAACAAAAATTAGGAAAACAATCAACTACCAACAGATGATTGGTGTAGTTTAGAAGAGCGTTAAAGGAGATAACACATGCTATAGTTGATTTAATAAAAAACTCAATAACTTTCTAAGATGTTGAAGACACCAGTTTCTTTGATAAGAATTAACAGTTGATGAAGAGCAAGTACTCATCAAATTACATGATATTAAGAATGTAGTGATACAAGGGCTAGAATACAAGCTTTCTTTAAATGAAATCCTCTACTATGTATCTTAATATGTGATGTAATATATATCAGAGTTTTAGGTGTAAAACACAAATCCTTTAATAACAAACATTATGAAACATTTTAAAACTTATGCTCTTGTAGCATTATTATTTATTGCTCTTACATTAGAGAGCTGTGCATCCAAATGTGCAAGAAGTAGAAACTATTGGTCTAATCATAGATGTGTATAAATCATGAGAGCAGAAGAAATACAACAGAGATTACAAGATATCAGAATGGAATTATATTCCTTAGATAGTCTTAGAGATGGTAACGATGATGTGAACATACACATTATTGAAGAAAGAATAACAGAGTTACAACAAGAGAAGTATAACCTTCAAGACCTCTTAGAGAGTTGTTTTGATCAAATGATTGGTTTATGATAATATTATTATACATTTTTCTTTCCTACATGATAATGTTAGGAATGATATTAGAATCTTACCCACATAGTGATAATGTACCATATTATATGTGGTTTATGTGGCTATTGAGTCCATTTGTATTTCCTATCATTCTTGGTATGGAAATAGTTTCTAAAAACAAAAACTAAATAACATGAAAAAACAAGAAAAACCAATTGAAGAGACAATTAAATTGCTTACAGAACTTGTAGAAGGTCAACAAAGAGCATTAGACATGGCTAACAATCTACTTGATATGAAAAGTAAACTTGTAGAACTATGTGAAGAAGAAGTGGAGATATACAAACATAATAATGTAAATCTTTATAAAACAGTTATATGTCTTTCTGTATTACTTGTTATTTCAGCTTTTCTTCATATTATTAGATTATGAGACGTAGAATATACAAAGGAACATTAGTGGGTTCAACTAATTCTCTTAGAAAAATAAAAGCTAGGAGGTTAATAGTTGAAGTGTTATACAATTTCAGATATGGGATTGTAACAGAGAAGACAATTGATGTTAGACAAAACATTGAACAATAAATTTGGTTAATTTGTTTGTTTTATTTATCCCTGTAGATTATATTTGCAGGGATATTTATTTATGGGGGTGACTGGTTTTGACAGGTTACCAATAATTAATACAATCAGCCAGAGAGATAACTGTAAACTAAGGTGAATTTAATTAAATGGCAAAAACAATTCTCGTGTTGTGTCTCTAGGAGATTACGCACAAATCGAAGCTAACATGAATACAGTATTCTCTTTATTAGGAGAAGAAGTCCTTGTAGCAGCCTAAATTGAATAAGATTTCTCTATTAGATTAAATAGAGTGGTGGAAACGTTGAGCTGAGCTTGACCCTATAAGCTGTATAAATTGTATTAACGAAAGTAGTTTGGACGTGGGTTTGGAAATTGGACCCATTACATAGGAATATGTAATTAAAAATTGCTTGAATTGCTGGAACGCTAAGTCAGAAATGATATGCCAATCAGCAGCCAAGCTCACTAGAAGAAGTGAGAAGGTTCAGAGACTAGGGACACTAAGGTGAGCCCACAGTAAGCAACATCTAGAACAGATGATGATATAGTCCGATCCCTACAGAAATGTAGGAAGAAAGAATAGTCTTTCATAGGCTAACTTTCTTATAGCTTGTTTATTTGTGTATTTACCATTTCTAACGGTAACTACATCATGGTACTTCAAGACTGTGTTTATACGATGTAACTTTTTAGGATGGTGAGAATCTATAAGTCTACAAAATTTTAAACACTCTTGATTGCTATTACATGTTAAAGAATAACCTGTAGCATGGTTTTCTTTTCTAGAAGCTTTTGTTGATAGATGTAATTTTATATTATGTTCTTCTAACATATATTTTTGAATCTCTTCAAGGATATTAATGTATGTGTTAGTAAAATCTAATCTAATTGTTTTATACAATTCGTTTTTAGATTTCTTACATAGTGTAATTGAACCATCAGCATCAAAGAAGCCTGAAATGTATTGTAGTGTCATGATAAATATGTTTTTAGATATGGTGTAAATCTACAACATGTCCTAGACATATGCAAGTAAAGTGACAACAAGTTATTAACAAAATGCGACTCCCACCACCTCCACTCATAATGCTGATTATCAATCAGTTAAAGAAAGCAGTTGCTTGATGTCAAATATGTACAGCAACAGACATTAGAGAAATTTGGCTTCTCATGAATGTTAAGTCCTTTCCACACAGAGAAGGAGTTGAGTACTTTATGGTTTGGGTTTTACTAGTGCCAATCTCAACATAAAGGCTATCAGAAATGGTAGCCTTTTTTATTTTGTATTAATCCTTAATAACAATAGAAATGAAAACAATTGAATTACAACCAACTGAGTTTTATCAGTTCAGACAATTAGCATTTGCAATGTGTATTGCATTTGCATGTACAATAGCACATGGTGTGTATATTGTAGAAGCCAATATAGACCAACTAGAAAAGTTGGGTTATTAAGGAGGGGAATATATGGGCTCTGTAACAAGAGCCCTTATTCTTTAAATCAATAAAATTATGAGTCTATTAAAAGAAACAAAGAGAGTGTTATTAAAGAAAGATACAGGTATTGTGTCTTTTGTAAACAATGAAGGCTCTTCAACACATGTATTGTATATTAATAAACCTAAAACAATCAAACAAAAAGATTTTGAAGAGATAATGCAATCATTAGAAATAAAATTTAAAAAATCATGAGAAGATATTTATTATACTATTACACAGAAAAGAATGATGAATGTCATGATGTAGAGACAATCATTGAAGCAGACAACATTGAAGAAGCTATTAAGTTCTTTAAATCAAGAATTAGAATATATAAACGTATAACAACAATAACAGAATTGCCTTATGAAAAATAACATACACATATTACCAACAGATAAACCAAGTAGGATTTACTTAATTAAATCAAACAACAGATTAGGTATTACTTCTGACAACCCAGAATTTACAGAGAACTTCGGTAGTGGAACTCAAAACCAAAACATCTACATCACTTCTGATGAAGAAATTAAAGAAGGAGATTGGTTTTATTCTGTAAGAGAATTAATTGAAAAAGCAATAATTAATTATCCTAAAGGAGAAAATTTTGGTAAAATCATCCTAACAACAGACCAAGACTTAATTAAAGATGGTGTACAAGCTATTGATAATGAGTTTTTAGAATGGTTTGTTAAGAATCCAAGTTGTGAGGAGATTGAGATTGAAAAATGGTTTGAACAATTTAAAAAAAAATAAGATTATGACACTAAAAGAAAAGTTTGATTGGTATTTATCTGGTGGGGAGAATTGTCCAGAAGTGGAAGAATGTGCTAAAATAGCAGATGAATTTGCTATTGGATTTGCAGAGTGGTTAAATTTTAATTTTAAACTTGATTTTTCAGATAAAGCATTTGAAGAATTATTAATGGTTTATAAAAAAGAAAAAGAATTATGAAAAAACTATTATTAGCACTATTGTTTAGTGCATCAATGTTCTCTCAAACAGAGACATTTGTTAAGAATTATACATCTTATATATCACAATCAAAAGGTGTATTACAACCATGGGTTGCTTTAAATCTTACAGTGGTGTTTAATGCTAACAAAACCAGTGATATTATATTCTATTATTCAGATGGTAGAAAAAAAATATTAAAACAAATAGGTGATGTTAGAGAAGACAAAACTAAAGGTGATGAGAAATATCAAATCATTAATGTAATTAATGAAGATGGAAAAGAAATGTCATTACAATTGTTTGATAATGATACAGCAATGAGACTTCTTATTGATGATGGATATTATATTGAATTTCATAACGATTAACATGACAAAGAAAGAAAGAATCTTATATCACAAACTAGCAGCATTGAGTAATCTATTAATAATGGAACTAGATGAGATGAAACCTACAGCAGAGATTGGTGCAAACATGCATCAGAAGGCTAAAGAGTTTATTATTGCATTAGAACCATTTATAGAAGCATCATTTGATAGTGAGCAAGTGAGAAGTGGAACATATTTAATAGATCTTTGCCACAAGGTAGATACAGTGATAAGAAAAAATTACGAACAAATAACAGATTAAAGATGAAAATAGAAAACGGAAAATGGAGAGACCAATATGGTGATCCTGTAACAGTATTTAACTTCAATGAGTTAAAAGAAATAGGAGAAAAGGTGACAGCAGTGTATGGTGAAAACATCACTTACAATAGAATAGAACTTATATCTTCTATAAAAGATTTATCAGAGAGAGAAGAGAATGGTCTTGCTCAACTACTAACAAGTGATTATAACATTTCTAAACTAGCAGGATATTAATTATGGCAACATTAACAAAAGCAATACAAGATGTATTAGATAACACAAGTGATGTGTTATATAGACAAGAGATTTATATCAATGATAGACATGAATATGATTATCATAAACTTCAAGTTACACCAGATGTAATAGTTCATACATTATATTATAGTGATGATTTTGAATGGGCT
>Ga0214919_10000285_pt1 | contig 86299 bp, 89 predicted proteins | sample LL1503_MetaG_FD_177994 | JGI IMG/M metagenome (GOLD analysis project Ga0214919, IMG submission 177994) | Freshwater microbial communities from Lake Lanier, Atlanta, Georgia, United States - LL-1503 | ecosystem: Environmental > Aquatic > Freshwater > Lake | place: USA: Georgia | collected...
TACGGGGAACGTAGTTCCCCGGTCCGTAGGTTTTCTGAGAGGAGGGGTACGGGGAACGTAGTTCCCCGGTCCGTAGGTTTTCTGAGAGGAGGGGTACGGGGCGCTGCGCTTTTACGTAGTTCCCCGATTAGTTAATGCGCTTGGTGGGAATGTCGTTACTAACAATGTAGATGGAATTCTCCGTCATGATGATGTATTCCGTCTCCACCTTGAAAATTTTTGCAATGGTGCTCGTGTATTCGTCCTCGCTCTTCACCAACAATTTTTCCTTGTTTTCACCCACGCCGATCACCACCGATTTGTCCAATGACGAAGTCCAATAATCAAGCATGATGGGCTTGTCCTCAACAATTGCAAGTTTTATGGCATGATTCATGCAGAGAGTGCTGGGCAACCGATACGATGCATTTGCTACGGCATTGTTGTTGGCATTATTGCTGTTGTTGTTGTTGTTGTTGTTGTTGTTGTTGTTGTTGTTGTTGTTGGCATTGTTGTTGGTGCGAGAAGCAGGCGGAGGTTGATTGCTCATTTTATAAAATTATTTTCTGTGATCGTTAAATTATGTTCTAAAATTGGCTTGTATCTTTAAATACTTATTTATTATTTAAATATATTAAAATCATCCACAATCAGACGCATTTACGCATTAAACACTAGCACCTTGCGCCGCACTTTGGGCACTCGTTTTTTTTCCAGGGTGCATTCCAGCGGCACCAGGCATTTGCCGATTGTCATGTACTCCGTTTCCAGCATGGTTCGGATGAAGTCGTAGATTTCGTGCAGCACGTCCTCGTTGCATTTCCCCACAATGAGCACGCTGCCCGTTCGGAAAATCATGAAGGAGATTTCATAATGCGCCTTCGTGTCATTGCACGCCTTTTTGTGTCGGTTGGTTTCCTCCCCCGCCGCAAAATGCGCGGGTTGCTGCCCGCTTTGCTCGTCCGAACCCTTCACGTAAAAGAACTTGCACTGAATCCCCGGATACGAACACGCGTCGTAATTGCAGTTAATGCGGTACTTGTATTTCAGCATCCGGTACAGCGCGTCGCGGTTGATGTAATACCCGCACTTGAAGTTGGAGTTGATGAGCACCGTTTCGGAATTGCCTCGCTGAAAATCCAAGTCTTCGCCGCCAACAATCGGCCGAAGTATCTCCACCAACAACGTCTGAACACGCATCATCATGCTGTCGGTTTTTATGCCCGGTATTTCCAATTTTCCGGTGTTGAACACCTTCACGTGCATTTCCTTGAAGTTGCGCTGCTCGTCCTCTTCATCCACTATTCGCAGAATAACCACAAAACAGTTGAAGAACGCCCGCTTTTGTTTGATGCGGTAGCTGACAATGTCCTTTTTGCAAAGCCCCACGCTGATTTTGCGCTGGTCCTTGAATTTGATCCGGCCGTCCGGATTTTCAATGTGCTCAATCACGTACTCATTCACGCACGCCACCTCGTGCTTAAGTCGGTCATGAATGACGGCCAAATCAGCCGGATCCGTCGTTGAGAACTTCATCTGCTTCTTAATGGCACCCTCCTTGGGAACCGCATATTTCAACACCGGAATCTTCCAAAACACGTCATGAATGTCAATCGGTTTGGACAAATACGAAATTTTCGTTTTGGTGCTCACGTACAGGGGCGTGCATTTCGGTTTCGTTTCTTCCGTCAATTTGAGTGCATCAATGTGTTCCGGATCCACAACAACATCGTCGCATTCAACTTCCGAATCATGGTCTTCATTATCTTCATCATGAATGACCAATGGTGCATTGTTCATGCATGATGCAACTGATGAGGATGCCGAATCTTCGGTCATGTCGCTCAAAAACTGCTGCCATTTCATGTCCAAGTTTGCCATTGTGTTGTGATAGTTAGATGTTGGTTAGGTATGTCTTTAAGTTGAATTGGAATCAATTCTTTTTGAAAACAACAATTATAAACACATGACCTTGATGATTTATACCCACATTTATACCCACAATGGATTTGGATTTGGATTCAAAGCTAAAACGTTTAGAACAGGAAGGCGAGAGGAAAGTGGCTGAATTGATAAATGAAAACACGGTGTCCGAGCAAACACTGATGGACATCATAAATGAAGGCAACAATGCGTTCAAAAGCGTGCATGGGCGAAACATGACGTACGCCGAAATGCGTGAAATGTATGGATGAATTCATAAATAATGAAAAATTGGTTTAAAACGTTTTCAAAAATCATATTAAACACAAACCACACGGATTGTATTTAAAAGAACATCGTCCGTCGCAATGATGATTCCGGATCAAACGCATTGTTTGGCAGCAATGCTTGCATCGTATTCAATCCCAATAGGGGTTGTGTGGTGGAATTACCGTAAATGCAAATCAACCAGCATAAGTCAAATCATTTGTAGAAACCGAATTGTGGTGATTGTGTCAATGGCAGTCATGGCAGCGGTGACGTGCATGTATGAACTCCAACGCACCACGAATGAAGAAACTATGGCATGGCACAATTGCGGATTTGCATGCATTATCGCATTGCTGTTCAGCATTTTCTCTCTGGTGCTAGTTGATGAAACGCATTTCGCACATCATGTGTTTGCCACCATAGGATTTGGCGCAATCATTGTCTTCACCTGTGTGCACTCTGCGTTGGTTCAAACACCGATGTGCGCGGCCATAGCGGCGACCCAATTTGCGGCATGCGCCCACATCATGCACCGATGCGGATCAAACGGCGACATCTTTTGGGGCGAAGTGGCGTTTATTTCTGCATTTTTCATTTTTTATTTGTACCTGCATGCGCATCAACTGCATGATCACAAAATGCTAGACAGTGCGGCAATCTGCTCCTCCGTGAGCGACGTCGGCAACTCAATGGAGAACCGAATTTTAAGTGCGCCGCTTTCATTGTAGCCCAGCCCGGGCAGCACCTTCGTTTCGTTCATGGACCCCGTGATGGAGCACGGCTTGCAGTTGAATTTGTAGCTGCGGCCGTTCAAATGCACCAGATCAAACGTGAATCCGCACAGCGCGTCTTTCAAAGACACGCGATGTTCCACGACCAAATCGGCGTCGCCTTCGCGACGGAACTGGGGATGCTCTTCAATGCTGATTTCCAAATGCAGGGTGCCACGTCGCCCGCCTGAATTGGGAACGATGTTACCCCTGCCGGGAATGCTGACCTTGTACCCGTTTGGAATACCGGGCGGGACATTTATCATGATCGTTTCGCACTGGGTTGCATGCGCGTCGTCCTCATACTGAATGGGAACGGGTCGCTGATTCACGCCGTTGAATGCATCGGTCAATGAAAGGGCGATAACGACGTTCACATCATACTGCGACGGGTCATATTCATGCGACGGCTCGTTCATGTTCTGCGTGAAATTGTGAATGATGATTTTTGGACCCATGCCCATGCCCTGGCCGCCAAACACGGTTTCAAAAATGTGCTGCGCTTGGTGCTGCGGTTGATGCTGCTGCTGCTGCTGTTGCTGCTGCTGTTGGTGCATCGCCGCAAACAACATGTCCAGCGGGTTGATTGAACCCATCGGACCCATGTTGTGCATTTGATGCATTTGATGCATTTGATGCATTTGATGCATTTGATGCATGGGCCCACGGTGTCCTCCAATACCATGTATGCCATGTCCACCAATACCATGTCCACCAATACCATGTCCACCAATACCATGTCCACCAATACCATGTCCACCAATACCATGTCCTCCCATGCCCATCTGCAGCTCAAAATCGTAGTTGCCACGTTTTGCGGGGTCGCTCAGCACGTTGTAAGCTTCGTTGATTTCCTGGAACGCGCGGTTGGACTCCTCCGAGTTCCCGTTTTTGTCGGGATGATGCTCCATGGACAACCGGCGAAACGCGCGCTTGATTTCATCGGGCGTGGCTGAACGCGACTCCAGTTGCAGCACGTCGTAATGCGATCTATTTGGCATAGACAATTAAATTAGTATTTTGTGTTATTTGCAGTATATATTTATTATGATGTGTATGCTTTTATTATGGTTTCATAGATTTATATTGATTTATATGAATCAAACCATCACGAATGGTTTTTAACACAGCTTTAAATCAGGATCATACGAGCATCCCTGGAATGCCAGCCTCTGCGGTTTGCAATACGCGCTGAAATCATGCGGCGTGATCACCGTCCACGGCACCGCCTTGTCCAAAAAACCGGACATCACAAGCACGAATGACATTAAAGCGCTGCACCAAAACGACGTGGTCTTCTGATCGTGCTGTGAAGAGGCCTCAATCTGCGGCAACGTCTTGGTCTCGTCAAAGTAGCAATTGATCCAGTCGCAGGGGTTGAGGTCGTAGGGGCACCCATTCACTTTTTCATAAGCGGCCTTGATGCCGTCCATCAGCGCACCGGGCCCATTCTGGTGCAAAAAGCGGATGCGGCGCACGTACAGGTGGCCGTACCCTTGCGACGCGTATTCGGCCCACACCTTGGACATCGGGCACACCTGCACGCCGAATTTGATTTCACCGGACACGGCGTCGGGAAAGCGCTCGCTGCCGCTCTCCAGCACGTAGTACTCCTCCTCGCAAAGGGAGGGGTCCAGCCACATGGGTCGGTGCAGCACAATGCTCACATGGCTGTAATCAGATGAAGTGAAGCGCTCAATGAGACGCGAATACCAGTATTTGGTGGTGTTGTACAGCAGGATGTCGCCGGTTTGGAATGCGTATGGGCATACACGTGGTTGTTGTGGGTTTGATTGATTTGATTGCATCATCATTGATTGCAATTGCGATTGCATATAAAAACAATAGTTATAAAAAAATAGTTATAAAAGGATCACAACTATACAACCATGTTGTCATCGTCATCACTGCGCGCATGAACGGTCCTTTCATTAACAAACACCAGCCGTTACGGTTCAACGATTTTGAGCAGTTATCACCGATCATGACAAACCTTCTGATTTCTCTCAACAAAATGCACGAATTGAATTTGCTGATCGTGGGAGATTCCGGTTCCGGCAAAACGTCGCTGGTGAATGCCATCATTCGCGAGTACTACGGCGACCGCCACAACCCCGAAAACATCATGGTTTTAAACAGCCTGAAGGACCAAGGCATCCAATACTACCGGAACGACATGAAAATATTTTGCCAAACCCGCTCTCTCATTCACGGCAAAAAAAAACTCGTGCTGCTGGATGACGTGGACACCATCAATGAACAAAGCCAGCAAGTGTTTCGCAACTGCATTGACAAATACAGCCACAATGTGTGTTTCATTTCATCATGCACCAATGTGCAAAAGGTCATTGACAACCTGCAGTCGCGGCAAATCATTCTTAAAATCAACCCAATCAATGCAGCGTGTATGCAAAACATTTTGTGCAAAATATGCGACCGGGAGCAAATTGAACTCAACGATGATGCAGCGCAGTTTACGCTGAACGTGTGCAACGGGTCTGTGCGCATTCTCATCAATTACCTAGAAAAATTCAAAATAGTGGGACTGCCCATTTCGTTGCAACTGGCCAACCAGCTGTGCACCAACATTGGATTTAGCAAGTTTGATGCTTACACTGCGGATTGTTTGTGCCCGAATGAGCCAATTGCTCATTGCATTGCGCACCTGTATGAGCTGTATGATCAAGGCTATTCCGTCATGGACATTCTGGACAACTACTTCATTTACATTAAAAACACGCGGCTTCTCAATGAGTCCGCACAGTATCGCACGATTGCCATCATTTGCAAATACATCAGCATATTCCACAATGTGCATGAAGACGAAATTGAGCTAGCACTGTTCACAAATAACCTCTGCAAGATGTTTCGCGATTCTTGTGAAATTGGTATTATTCATTAAATTATAATGTGATTAAATATTACCCCACAATTGCATTGAATAAGTATCACATCAATTTCAATGATGTATTATGATTGGCAAGATGCAATGCTGAACAATGCCAATGATTCGATTGATATGAATTCGAATCCAGTGCAGCAACCCAACATTAAATCATTCAACTCGTCTCACAAATTTTTCAAATCTGCAATTCCCGTTGTAATTGTGCACAATTTCATTAAAAAAATTTCACATAAAATGCCAAATTCGGAGTACCATTTGATTGACTTGAATGCATACAAAAAGGCAATTTACTGTTCTGATTCACAAACGATTTCATTGCTTGAACAGTTTTGCAATGATTTGTTGCCTTATTACTGTAAGGAAAAACAAGTGTTCCTCACGCGAAAAATGTCCTATAACAATTTGAACACCATTTTAAGGCAGGTGTGCCGACATTGCGCAATTGAATGCAAATCCGAACGCAAGTATGACAAATCCAAAACCCAAATCGTTTATCACATTTCCTTAGAAGCGCAAGTGATTTAATTTTGATATAATATATTTACATATATCAAATATACATCTGTGATTGCATGCTTTCTGTCAAGCTCGTCCTTTTTTATTTAGTAATCATTGTTGCCGGTGTGGCATACGGCCGTTATAAAAAATCCCAAGAAGGCAACAACATCAGTGACGACTACAACCTGGTGAAAAAGTATTTGTTGAACGACAAATCTCTCACCGACACGCGCAAACCCTTCATGTGGGTCTTCATTGATTACCAGGTGAACGCGCGCAACTGGTCCAGCTGGGGCTCGCGGAATAGCACCCACCTGAATCAGCCTTACATGTACCTGTGCATTCGCAGCATCGTGGAGCAGTGCGGCGGCTCGTTCAACGTGGTGCTGGTGGACGACGCCGCATTTGGACGGCTGCTGCCCACCTGGACCATTAAGGTGCAGAACCTGCCGTTCCCGCTGAAGCAGCATTTAAGGGACCTCGCCATGGCCAAGGTGCTCCACAAATACGGCGGCCTAACGGTGCCCGCGTCCTTCATCTGCCTCCGGGATTTGAAACCCGCTTTTAATAATGTGTTGAAACGCGCCGGGAAAACCATGTTTGCCGGCGAGTTCGTGGCGCGCAACTCTGCCGCCGCGGCTGTGTCGTTTTTCCCCGACAGCAAGCTCATGGGCTGCACCAAGGAGAGCGCCGTCATGCAGCAGTACATCGGGTATTTAGAGCAGCTTGTTAGCGCCGATTACACCAATGAGTACGAGTTTTTGGGCCAGAACGACCGCTGGCTCTACAAGCAGCTTGTTGCGAAACCGCCGCAGATGTCCATGCTGTGCGGCTCTTTGATCGGCACCAAAACGGTGGATGGCAAGCCCGTCGTCATTGAACAGCTGCTGGGCGAGGAAGACGTGGATTTCGCCCGCGGCGCGTACGGCATCTACATTCCCGAAGACCAAATTCTGAATCGGCTGGCGTACCAGTGGTTCGCGCGCCTCTCCCCGCGCCAGGTGCTCACCTCCAACACCGTGGTCGGCAAGTACTTGCTGCTTTCAAATGACCGGTGAAAGCGCTACGCTTAGTGCAGCGACTGGGAGCGCAGCAATGCTTTACGCAGTCCGGGTATTCCAACTCATAGCCCGTTCCTTTACGCCAACGTTGCAAACCTCTATGATTCCAAAATCAACTAACTAATCTATAATCCCGTTATTATATTTTTTATTTATTTATTTTCCATGAATTTAGTATGCGATGCCCCTAATAGTTATTTGTGGAGGTGGCGGTAAAACCACATTAATAAAAAAATACCCAGATTTATTTTTAGATATTGATGACTTCATATGGTCATCATATAATAACAAGTATCACACTCAATTATATGATGCAATCACAACAGAGGATATGAATGCTATATGTGATATATATAAAACAATTATGGTGAATAATCGCGATTATTTGCAAACACAACCTAAAATAATTTTGGGACATGATCCAATATATTCTGAATGGATTGGTGTTAAATTATTAACTGAAATGAAACCATCTATTAAATTGCACGAATTAAATATAGCAAATAGGACACATGAATTAAAAAAAATTGCTTTGCGAAATTGGACAGATTTAAGTGATGCTATTATATATGATGATTGGGAAAGTTTTAATAAATTAATATTAAATTATACTGGACATGAATTATTATGACACAATTATACAAAAACAAATAATTTTCATTTATTTGTTTTGTTTATTTTTTAAGAGAGCATGATGTGATGACTGTGTTCACCATGCCATTTGTCAATTTTCAATCGCATTGAACTGCGCCATCCATTTCTTGTTCAGGTCCCGCACGACTTCGTCCTGCTGCGCCAGCTTGAATGCCCGGCGCATGTCGTCCTCCGTCTGCAGCTGTTGCGACCGAGCTAGTGCTGATTGAGACTCCGTTTCGGAGTAATTAAATGTCCGACGATCCACGTCTCGTGACATTTGCAGTTCGTTCATGTTTTTGTATTTGCGCACGGCTTCGTAGTCTTCGTGCGTGACGGGAATCACCGACTCCGTGTGGGCTTTTTTGAGGTCTTCGTAAGCCAATGAACCACCAAATGATATGCCACTTGAGTGCTCTTCGGGGCGATCGCGCGCCAGGCCGTAGCCACTACCTGAACTGATGGAATCAAATGTTTTGACCTCGCTGCGCACGACGAGCGCTTGCTCCCGTAACTTGGTTTTGCGGCGGTCCAGTTGCTCCATGCGTTGGGCCCATGACGAGCCCTCGCCTAAATCCGCGTCTTCATCATTTTCTGCATTGTCCTTGAGCCAGTCGCCGTAGCCGCTGTCCTGCTCCTCGTCGTGCATCCGATTCTGTTCAAACGTTTGGTTGAACCAGCGGTTGAATTCGCCGGCATTCATGCGCTTTAGCTTGTCGGAATTGGCGTTGCGGCGCGCGTCAATGTCCTCCTTCACGTCGTCGTATTTCAGGTCGTCGCCTTTTTGGCGCGACATGCCGGCGCGCACCTGGTACACCTCGTGCAGAATCTTGTACGCCTTGGAGAAAAACAGGAAATATTCTTTATCTAAACCAGACTTGTCGGGGTGCGTGCGCATGACGGTGAGCTTGGCCTCGCGCATGTGTGCCTCTGTAAACACGGCTGGCAACTTGAACAGGTTCAGAATGTCGCGCAACTCGTAGTTGCGGATGTCTAAATCTAGATCCATGTTCATGTTTGGGTGTTTGAGAGAAATTGGATAATACTAATGTGGATATTAGTATTATTTTTATTATGTTATTTTCGAAACATATGTTCATTGTTGCTTGGATTTACATTTTCCATCATTATAGATAAATCATGTCATATTCAATTCTTCCATCAACCCCACCCCTTGATCTGCAATGTGCACGAGCAGCATCTCTTGCGGCAATTCTTGTGTATTCATATTGGCTTGTGTGCGCTTCTCCATTCATGCAGTTTACTCTGAATCTATGCGCCTGACGTGCAACCGGACCCATTTCTTCATTGACAATTATGCCAGGTGATGCAGATCTGGATCTGGATCTGGATCTGGATCGGGGTCGTTTGCTTCCAGGTGTGGACATTCTTCCACCACACGTTTTCCTCTTCGTTCTCCTAATTCGCGAGCGCATTTTTTTAATAATTGAAAACGTTTATATTATATGTAAATATAATTTTATTGATTCGCATAATTGATGGTTGCGGTGTTTCCCGGATTAGCCATGGCCACCACCCGGAAAAAGAACGCATCCAACGCCTTAATATCGGCCCCCGTCACCGACAAGTCGCTGATCAGCGTCGCGTTCCCGTTCTTGTAAAACAGAAACACGGGGATGCCGTTCACCATTTTCTTCTGCTTAAGTGAGGCGTACAAATCAAACGACTCGTCCACGTCGCACTCAATGAGGTCCACATTGGCGGGCAAACGCAGCGAGGCCAGGCGCGTGTATTCCGCAATCTGCTTGCACGGACCGCACCACGTCGCCGTCAGCTTCAACACAGTGTGGTTCGGCGTCTCCGCTAAATGCTTCAAGAACGCGATGCGATCTGCCGTCACATGCTTCACTCGGGTAACGTTTAAAGACGACATGGATTGTTGCGTATGTGTTTATTGTTTTGGATATATTTAATACATGCGAAAAACATTTAAGTGCATTATCATGTGTATTGTTTATATTGGAGAGCAAATATGAACAACGAAAGTGACAACGACGTGAATAACGACAATGTCTCTCCTTTTTCTCTGGGTTCAAACGAATACGAATCCGAACAAGAAGACACACAAGAAGAAGAAGAAGAAGAAGAAGTGGTTGGTTGCGAGCACTATGTGCGCCGATGCCGCCTGGTTGCGCCGTGTTGCGACAAAGAGTATGTGTGCCGCCACTGTCACAATGAAGCTGAGGCCCACGAAATTGACCGGCACGCCGTCAAAGAGGTGGTGTGTAATAAGTGCAATCACCGACAGCCCGTGTCCAACACATGCATGAATGATGAATGCGGCATCCAGTTCGCCGCATATTTTTGCGCCGTGTGCAACTTTTTTGACGATCGCATTGAGAGAAATTACTACCACTGCGACAAGTGCGGCATTTGCCGCGTCAAGGGGGACAGCGAATACGTGCATTGCGACACGTGCGGAACCTGTGTTGCGTCACTGCGTCACCGGTGCAAGGCCGAGCAGTTCCACACCGACTGCCCCATCTGCCTGGAAAATTTGTTCCACTCTATTAAATCCGTTCACATTCCGGCATGCGGGCATCCTATTCACGCGCACTGCTTCATGAGCTGCGTGCAACAGAACCGGTTGAGCTGCCCTTTGTGCCGAAAAACCATGCTCCCGTCCAACCTTATACTGCAACACAACGAAGGCATGGACGCCTTAATATCCTTGCATCCCATGCAAGAAGAGCTGTTGGTCGTCATTCGTTGCAATGATTGCGACTTCAACGGCGAAGTGCAGTTCCACCCGTACGGCCTGAAATGCGGCGGCTGCGGGGGATACAACACCGCCAGATAAGTTTATCGGTCGCTTATCGGTCGCTACGCTTATCGGTCGCACAGCTTATCGGTCGCTACGCTTATCGGTCGCTACGCTTATCGGTCGCACAGCTTATCGTCGCACAGACTTACACCTGCGTTTGGCCCCGTGCCTCTTGGACTTGGACCCGTGCCTCTTGGACTTGGACCCGTGCCTCTTGGACTTCTTGGATCCGCCGTGCATTGTTTTTTTTCTGAATAAAGCGTGCACGCTTTCAACCACACTTCGGGTTAAAAAATCAATATTTGAATGATGACGCATATTTATAATTATAATTACAATGAATTATAATTATTGCACCTATTATTATTTTTTAGTTTCTTATTTTTCTTATTTTTCTATGAAGACACAATCTGCGCAAGTTCTTCTAAATCCAGTTCCGGCAGGTCGGTGTGGCACTCCCAGAAATACTTGCAATACGCCCATTTGAAATTGGGGCTGCCGTCATCCGTGTATTTGGAACGCAGTTTGCTCCGCATTAGGGCGCGCTCCACCGCTGGCGGCAACAGCGCATGGCTCGCCCGAGGCAGCACGTAACACAACTGCACGACGTCACGTATCGGCTCTTTCGGTTTCGCGCGCAAGAATGAAAATGCATTGGTTGGATCGTTGCCCGGGTTGTAGGTTTCAGGAATGTGTTTCACCAAATCCGCCAGCAAGGGCGGGTAGTGATTCGCATACGTCCACTTCCAATCCACGCACCCGCTCGTGTAATACCGGAACGTCCACTCCATGCCCTCCAAGTAGTTGCGACACAATGATGCGATTGCTTTGTCGTCCGCGTTGTGGATGTCGCACAGCGAGGCATAGTACCGCCGCTCCCATCCCGGCTCAAACGGGTTGATGTGGCGCTCCACCTCGCGCTGCGTCATCGGCAGCATCAGCACGTCGTGCATCACGTCGTCTTCCTTGTCGGTGTCTCGCATGTGCCGGGCTTGTCGGTCGCGCGTCCCGTGCTCCTTGCGAATCAGGGTCAGCTCTTGGGCGGCCAGATGAGCCACGAATTTCTTGTAGTTCGGCCAATGGATGCTCCAAGGCCAAGCTGTAGCTGTAGCTGTGTCGGTCGCTGTAGATGTAGCTGTGTCGGTCGCTGTAGCTGTAGCTGTATGCAATTGAATGATGCTTTCACCCGGCTTGAATACGGTGCGATGCGCTTCCATCAGCGTGGCAATCCCCGTTGTGCGAATGTTAAGCGCGGGGAAATGCGGCATGAAGTCGTTGCCCAGCATGAAGCACATGAAAATGTAGTCCAACTGGGGGACGACAAGCGCCCCCCACACCCCCAACGGCTGGATGGAGTGGTTTGGGATTGGAATGCGTTCCCCTGGCCGTAGGTTCTTCACTACCGCATCCGCAAACTCGGGGATATCCATGTAATATCTCTCCTTCTCATCCAGCGCAACGTTGATGGATTTCACAAACTCGGGGGTCTCGCGATACAGGTAGATGCCGCGCGAAATGTGCAGGTGCGACATGCACAGCATGATCAAGTCCGCATCCAGCCCGTAAATCACGGTGGTCTTGTCCGCGTGCTCCGCCGCATGCTCGCGAATGTACTCAAACAGCTTGTGCTCGCCCTCGCCGGGCTCGTTGCTGCTGCTCAATATAATTTTTGGGGTGTTGCCGTTGTTGCTGTTGCCGTTGTTCGCGGCGTAATACTCGGTCAGTTTTTTATGCAGCGCATTCATGAATTTGGTGCCCGGCGTAATGGCCGACGTGTTCCACGCAGGTTTAGGCGCTGCCACTTGGGCTTTGGACAGCTCGCGTCGGCGCTGCGCCTCCATTTCGCCCAGATACCACGACTTGTAGCGGCGTTCGCGCTGCTGGTTCAGCTTGGCCACCGGCGCCACGCCATCAAACGCCACAAACACACAGTCGGACGGATTTAGAATCGCAATGCACGCATCAATGCTCTCGCAAATGCGCTGCAGCATGTCGGCCTCATACGCCGCCTGGTCCTCCGGTTTGTATTGCATTTGGCGAACCACGTCGTAGATCATGCCGTTGCAGTCCAGGTATAAATTGTTGATGCATGGCAGCTCGGCCAGCCGTTTAATGACCCCGGGGTATTTTTTTAGCACGTGCGCAAAATAACTCGGAATGCCCATAATGAATGGGAATGGATTGAATGGATTGTTGTGTTCTTTATTTTCACGATTTTATATTTAAGTATATTATACATAATATATACGACTTATGTCTAATCAAGATGTTAATGACGACGACTCAACGAAACTTGGATGGTTGTCACCATACATTATTGTCCGCATCGTTGAATTTCAAAAAACAATTCCGTTTGTCATGGGTGCGGTGGCAATTGGAGTGGGCACTGTGAATCGCACACTCGTCAAGAGTTTGATCCATCTGGGCCTTGCACTCATTGCCGGATTAGTTGCTTCTAAATTTGATCTCGGCGTAACTGCCTTTCTGTTTTCCTCAATCGCATATGTGGTGACGTGTTCTGTTGTCACAAGTGGCACGATGGACATATCAATCAAAATTAGCATGCCGGTCGGATTCATCATTTTGGGGTTCATTGACATGTATGTCATAAAACGTGCATCAATGCCAGACAATTTCCCATATATGCCTTATATTGGCACTTTGCTTCTGAGTGCATTATGGGGAATAGCTGGAGTGTTTGTTGTGCAAAATGCATTTCCCAATAGTTGCAAATCCTTGCTCTATGATTTTAAAGGCTGTTCGTGTGATGACTGTGCAAATGCCAACACGTGCCCAGCAGCGGGACTTCAAAATTCAGACGATACTAACCACCCAAAATCCAAAACCGTTTTGATGGGGCGGATTATAAAACAATGATGACACTTCAAGGGGTGTGAAACAATGCTCTGTTTACATTAGGAACTTCATTGAGTAGAGTGGGTGCATATGACTGAGGTGGTGCGATTCTACGATGACGACTGGATTTAGGAATTTTGGGGTGATCTTTTTTCACTGTATGTTTATTAGGAGTTATGTACGAATGTTCGGGTTCTGTGAACGCATGTTTAAAGGAATCATGCTCAATTTTAGGACTGAATGCATTTTGGTTTTCTAAAAATGTTCTAACACTTCTTCTTGATCTTGTGGGCGCGCGAGTTGTATGAACCGCCAACCCATCTGACATCGCTTTTCCGACTTGGTAGGCCTTCTCTGCACTTTCAACTGGATTTTTTCCTTTTAAGACTTCTGTGAATATTTTTTTGGCAACAGTCCGATACATTCCGCCTTTTTTACGAGACATGGTTGCCCTTCGGGCTTTTGCCCTTGCATTATTTGCCTTTTCCTTTTTTGATCTGGGTTTCATGTTTTAATGTATAATGTAAACACACATTAAAAATCTATAATTATGCTTCCAACATCGGAGTCATTCATTATGAACGTGTCTTTACATTAAAATAATGATATAAACATTTTTTATTTATAAAATAAAAAATAACCAATGGCACAGCAGTCGCCGTCGTCGTTAGAACAGCGCATTCAGCGCTGGGTGCACCTTGACAACCAGATTAAACAAGTGAATGACCAGGTGCGCGAGCTGCGCGACTCCCGCAACGAGGTGGAATCCAGCATTCTTAAACACGTGACTGACCATAATCTCTCGCACGCCACCGTCCGAATCAAGGACGGCACGCTCAAATTCGCATTCAACGTGAAGCAGCCGCCCGCACTCACGCTGTCCTTCTTGGGCGAGGCGCTGGCCGAGTGCTGCCCGCCGCAGCAGGCTGCAGCCATCATGCAGCACATTCGCGCCAAACGCGACGCCGCTGCAAAAATGGTGCCCGAAATCCGACGCACGGGAACCTAAATTATATAACATAATTGTATATTAAAATCAAAATGAATTCCATTTTGCACTCGTCATTGTGGTTTTCCATCGTGGTGCAAGTAATAACCGGCATCATTGAACTGCTGGCACTGGTTGTCAAAACGGCGCCCGGCATGGCGCTCATCAAGCAGCTCCTTGGGCTGGAAGTTGCGGTGCAGGCCGTGGAAGGCGCATTTTATGTGTGGCTGTACAACAATATCCACACGGTGAAAAACATCACGCCTAAACGCTATGCCGACTGGGCGCTCACCACGCCCACCATGCTCGTAACGCTGATCGCATATCTCATTTACTTGAATGATTCTGGTGATCGCAAATCCCTTTCTTTGCTCCAAATTTTGAGAGAAAATGCGGTCCCAATTGCCCAGATTGTGGGCCTAAACTGGCTTATGCTCTTGTTCGGGTATTTAGGAGAGGTGGGCGTCATTCCCATCGTCGCCGGCGTTGCCCTCGGATTCGCGCCGTTCATCGCCTATTTCTACATCATATACGAGAGATTCATCGTCAATGCCAATAATACAGACAACATCAACACTGACACTAGTATGAAAATTTACGCGTACTTCCTGGTGTTCTGGTCCTTGTACGGCATTGTTGCCGTGCTGCCTTACACCCTGAAAAACACGATTTACAACGTGCTTGACCTGTTTTCCAAGAATTTCTTTGGCCTATTTCTCTCGTATTTGATTGTATCAAGTGCAACGGCATCAAGTGCAACGGCATCAAGTGCAACGGCATCAAGTGCAACGGCATCAAGTGCAACGACAACAAGTGTATGATTTTATAAACAAAAAATATTATATATCAATTAATTATAACTCACTTTATGTCGGCAACTTATCTAGAAGTAACCCAAGATTATGGAAAATATAGTGGAAAAAGAAACGGCGATGTGTATCTAAAAAAGGGCGAGATCGTGTTTGCTAAAACTTATTCCCCAATAATTGATGATACATACATACACAGTTTTATACTTAATAAGAATTTTTTCGTGCCAAAAGCTATTATAAAACCAGTGCAATTGACAGACACACATGCAACCATGCTGAGTGATTTAGAAGCGGCAGCGGAAGCAAAAGCGGCAGCGGATGCGGATGCGGATGCGGATGCGAAGGCGTATGCGGAGTACGCGCGCAGAGCAAGGCAAAATGTTAGTGAGTGGTTGTTAAAGCAGGCCGGAGGCAAAAAAAAAAGAACGAAACGGAACAAACGCGTGAAATCTCGCCGTCGTATTAAAGGTAAAAGTGTGAGACGCCGAAAATAAAATACAACAACATTGTTAACGCAACGATGTGATGCACTGCTTGCACACCGGGCATTCGCGCGGCTTAATCAGTTTAGGATAGCACTCACTGCATGTCACGTTGTGACCGCACGGACTAAACGTGAGGTTCTTCGCGTTTTCATAGCACAGGATGCACTGATCATCCTCCACGCTTGTCTTCATTGTGCTGATTCCAGGCGGCAGCTGCAACGGAATTGAACATGATGCAGAGGACGCAGTGTAGTAAGGCATTGGCTGAGATGCAACCGCAAGTAATATTTCGGATATGGTTGGCGATGCATACGGCGCATTTGACTGCTGAAATTGTGGTGCTTGTGCCGGTGCTTGTGAAACAATCATGCCCGGGTCCATGGTGATGCGGTTGTAAAACCCGCGGAACCCGGCGCGCGCGCCCTCGTGGTCGCAGATCCGCACCCGCGTGCCCTGCGCATCATTCCGCTCATAATACACGCTGCCATTCTCGTTTCGCGAGATGGAGAAGATGATGTTGGGCGACAGGCCGTCAATGTCAATGTCGGTCACGGTGCGATTGGAAGACCCGCGCTGGAAAAACAGGTGCGACGAGTACTTGGACGCGTAAAACTTGCGTTCGGGGCGCGCCGGGTCGTAAATGAAGTCGCGGAAGGCCCACATCTGGTAGTTGCGCGCGGGGTACCAATTCACCGGTTCCGCATCCTGCAGAAACACTTTCACGTCGGCGCAGTCCATAATGGCATGCGTGTCCCCCGTATCGGACCGCTGAATGCGGGTCGGCATGTAGCAGTTGTTTTCCACGCGATACACAAGGAACCGGGTTTCGTAGTTGGATGGAACCTCGGGACTGTATGCCGGCCTGGCCTTATACTGCATGTACGCTGCCGCAAAATCCGGGGGCGCGGGCACCCACTGCATTGTGCCGTCAATCTGCTGCTGAATGCGAATGTCCGAATAATGGTTGGTCATGTTTGTTTGTTTGTTTGTTTGTTGTTTGTTGTTTTTGCTGGTATTTTCATTGCATTCACAATTTGCATTTATGTGCATTTGTGCTTAAAATTATAAACATGCGTATATGTATATATTATATCAACATCATCATTGGATCATTCATTGATCATGTTTAAAGGACTCGTCTCCCCCTTTCATTCGCTGTTCCAAACCCAAACCACCAAGTGCAAACCGCAGTCCCGGCAGCCGTGCAATTGCGATGATGATGATGATGACTGCGGAATGGCTCCCGAATGCGCATTCCTTTGCACCATGGGCATTGTTCATAAGAACAAATCACATACTACAAGCAAAAAACGGCGTTCCAATGGACATCATGCGCATGCACACGCGAAAAAAACACGCACAAAAAAACAATGAATTAAATCAAATAGGAACATTTCAACTTAAAAATAAAATATTGAGGTATATCATAAAAATGCCTTTGAACCTCTCCTTTGCGCCTTCAGTGGCTACGCATTCGGCTGCCGCCAAGCCTTCCAAACCTTCCGCTGCCGCCGTCAAGCCTTCCGCCAAGAACTACGTGTCCAACGGATACACCATGAACAACAGCGGATATTTAGCCAATCCCACCCATTCTGCCCAGGTTGCCGCCAACAACGCCGGCGCGCTCACCCGATCTGAAGCGGCTTCCATGGGTCTGCCTCTCGGTGGCCGCCGTTAAAAACAAAACAAAACAAAATAAAATAAAAAAAATAACCTTAAAAGATTTAGTGGTTATTTCAATATAAAAATAATTTCTTAACGCATATCATAACCCCCTTTGAACCCCACACCCCACTCAACATTCGCAATGTCTGCCTCTGACTTCTCTTTTGCATCCAATGCTGACTCCAAGCTGCTTGACGGCAGCTTCAACAACAACCGCACTTCCACCAGCTTCGGAGGAAAGGCCATGTTTTGCGGCAACGATGCCATTAATCTCCTTAGTGCCAAGCCGGTGCAACCTTCGGCGAAGCAACCTTCGGCGAAGCTTCTGGACAACTGGTTCAATGGCAACAGCACTAGCGTCAGACCTAAAGCCGCGGATGCTGCGCGCATGACGATGATGCCCATGTAAAAAATCAAAAATGTAAAAAATCAAAAATGTAAAAAAATGAAAATGTAAAAAATGAAAATGAAAATGCATCATGCACCCAAGTGCATCATGTATTATTTTTTATCGCGCTTTATAGACGCGCTCTAAGCGCTCCACACGTCATTGTTGAACGGCGACACCAGGATATCGCTCAACTTGGTCTGCCAATGCGCCACGCGTTTCTGTTTTGCAACATCCTTCAGTGTCTTGGGATAAATGGAGGCCGTCTTCATGTCGTCCGCCTCCACGGACGTGATCTTCGGCTTGAACCCGTAACAGTTGATGCCGAAACGCACATCGGGGTTTGCAATGAAGCCACCATTGATGCCCGGGCGCCCACAATCGTGTTCGTGTCCCTTAATGTTCTGCAGCCGATTCCACGTCTTTTTCTGCGTGGGAAACAGCGCCATCTGGTTGTCCGACCATCCGTAACTGCACCACTCGCCGCCACTGCTATACGATTTCTCCACTTCATCGTAAGACGCCAGGCGCGCATCAAACGCCTTGCACACGTCCTTCGCATCGCTGTAAGTGTATTCGTTGCCCGGCACATGAAACACTTGCTTAAAATACTTCAATTGGGGAACGGTGGACTCTGAATCGCCCTCTGGGTGTTGCAACGTGATGTCAAGTTTCGGCTGGTCGTTGAATAAATCCTTCACGCTGGTCACAACGTTGACATTGAAAAAGTACTGGTATCCATTGATGATCAAAAGCACAATGAATGTGCCCCACATGATGACTTCCAACAGCTTGGCACCACCGCTTGTGTTAGGACCCGATCCGGCTGAGCTCGTTCCACCGGGCATGGTGGAAAACACGATGTAATAAATGAAAATGGTCACGGTCAAAATGGCAAGCACGAGCAGTTTGCCACTCGTTGATGTGTTTTTGGTGGCTTCAACGTATTCCAGCGGGTTTTGACCGATTCCAGTCACATAATCATATGTCACGTCCATTGTGCAATTATTTACTTACTTTTGCAATTGCTATATATAAATTACAAAACAAAATATTATTTATTGTTTGATTTTGCGATAAAACATGCAATACGGCAAATTGCTCACGATGGAATTATCGGTCAGCGGCACTTCCTTCACCAGGGTGTCATTGCATGCATACCATTTATTGTTGGCGTTTCGTATGGTGGCGGTGTAATGCCCGCCCATCGGCGATCCGCCGTGGTGGTTGCACACGCCGAACAGGTCATACACGTAGCTCTTCGGATTATAGCCGTGCACATATTTTGAAAAATCGGCGCGGTTGCACGGCACATCCACCGGCACTTGAATCTTTCGCACCTGTCCGCGCGCATTCATTTCAAACCGCTTTAGAACAATGATCAGCACGTTGGGCAGGCTCCAAAACGACAAGCGCTTCTTCACGTCCTGTTTTTTGCCGGTGGCTTCATTGAACCACGCATTGTCTCCGTTCAACACCTCGGCCGCGCAGTGGTGGTCCAGGCAATCAAACAGGGTCAAAGTGTTACCATTTTTAATAGAAGGCAACGAGAGATTCAGAATGCAGAAAGGTTCGGGCTTGGTGCTTAAAACCTGGGGTTGATGCTGCGTTGCATGCAGCGATTCAATGAGAGACACCTGCACCCCATAAAACACATTCAGCACCTCGGAATACTGCTTTTTATACATGCATGCCATCATTTCATAGCACTGTTGTGCGGCGCGATCGGTGGCATTGCGCGCAACCCCGCGCACCTTCATCTCCACCTCTCGCGACAGCGCCGTGTGGAAGCAGTCCAGCAAGAACCCGAGAAACTCGGCCACGTCGTTCTGCTGAAACCCGGAAAACAGGTCCATGTTCTTTATTTTGGAAATTTTCTGCATGGAAGAAATGAAGCCCCCCGGCGAAATGATGCAGTTGTCGGCCCACATCATCGTGCGCAGCTTGTCCCACTCGTGCAGCAGCACCGAATCCACCTTGTGGTTCAGGCGGGCCTTGTATTCACCACCCTTATTTGAGAGAAAATCATTGAATTCATAGGTATGTGAGAGGAGCTGCAGGCATGCATTCACATAGCATGTGTTTCCCATATTGGCCAAACCGCTCAACCCTTTGTCCTTGTATACGTCATGCATTTTGGTTAGAATGCATTGTCATACCATGTTGTATTTATGCACCTTTTGTTAATAATAAAATTATTAACGGGGCATAACAGCATATTTGTCATTGATACAACTGTTTTTCGGCCACGGTTCTCCCCAAGAAGTTCCTATTTTTAATGTCCCCTCTAAACACGTTTTTTCCAACATGATTTAGATTGTGGTTCGTGCTTATCCACACGGACCCGCCGATGTCGTTCACCCTTTCGCAAAATGAGTAATCTTCCGATAAATAACACTTGTTCCGTATCATGCAACAAAACAATCCGCATATACTTTCGTTTGTTTGTGATAGTTTGTCGGTTATTATTTCTAGTTCGGTGTGTTTTTCCTGCAATTTTTCAAGAATCTCTCGTTTGATCAGCATGAATCCGGTTGAAGCGTGATGCACCTGCAAAAACCCGGTCATTTTCACCAGTTCACCGGTTTTGGGATCGCATTTGGCATTGTATGCATAATCCAACCCTCTGGAGTCTATGGATTCTTGTGAACCTGGTTCATTCATCAGCGAGTGCATCAACCGATTCCAGTTGTACCCTTTTTTCGGATAGCCACAGCAAACCACATCCTTGTTGAATGTGAAACAATCCATGAAGGCGTTGGGCTGAAACTCAATGTCAGAATCAATGAAAAATAAATGGCTACAATCACTTTTCATGAATTTGCCTAATGAATGATTTCTTGCCCTAGGAATTAAACTTTCGTTGCCAATGAAATCAATCACGAAATCAATTTTGTGTTGCTGTAAAAATGTGATCAAGTTCAACAGACTCAATGTATACTGCATGGTCATCATGGCATCGTAACACGGGGTTGAAATGAAAATTTTTTTAGTCATGACAGGTTTGAATGCAAAATCATAATTTCATAAACCAGGAAGTGTTTAAGTCCCAACCTGCGCAATTATTTTACGAAACTAGGTGCAATTTGCAAAAGTCGCTTTTTCACTTTTTTCGCACCATTATGGTCTGGGATTTTTCGTTCTAAAAAAGTTCCGCAAATTACCTAGGGCCGCACGTTTTTGCGCAAAAAGGTTTTGACATATCGATTTTCGGACATTTTTTTTGTCCATTTCCTCAAAATTTTTTCGACTCTTGTGCAAAGTAAATCGAAAAATAACAAAAATATTTTAGGCAAATCATTGCATTTATTTGAGAGCATAATGCAGCGCTTAAAAAAAGGCACCACGGAGGGGGATTTTTTGGCCCAAAAAAAACTTAAAAAAAGGCACCAAGTGTTAAAAAAAACGTTCTATATTTTGTTGAATTTTTAGAACAAACCGTTTAATTGTAGAACGGGTTTTTCAACACAAATAGAACAACCCATTCAACGCATTCAACGGTTTAGTGGGTTATGTAGACATGTTATTATGCGTATTTCTGACGTTTGTCGGGACACATGATGTGGCAGTTTATTGCCCGAAATGATAGAATATCATAGAACAAGTTGTTCAATGCAGTGAAACCAATATAAATATAATGTGCACGAACAATATAAGAGCAATTCATTCATTGCATTGGATTGCATTGTGATTTGTGATGGAGAAAGAATCTTTTTCATGCAACAATTGTGGCAAAACGTATGCATTGAAGAACAGCTTATGGCATCACATGAAGACATGTGTTGTTTCCCCTGTTGCCAATTACAAATGTGACAACTGTCCCAAAACCTTTACAACACGATCCGGCAAATGGTATCATGAAAAAAAATGTGAAGGTGTGGATTCAAAAAAAGCGCATTCATGTCCGCATTGTGGCAAGGGGTATGACGCCCGAAACAGTTTGTGGTATCATGAGCAGAAGTGTGCAGACAAGACAAAAAAAACAAATGCAAACAACAATGCAACCAGCATTACAGTTATGTCCAAAATGGATCTGGACATGGAGACGAAAACGGAATCCACTCCCATCAAATGCATAAAAAAAATGAATAATCCATCATCAACTGAATCAGTCACCACTGCAACAAATTCAAATGCAACAACCGATTTCAACATGATGAAGATCGTGGAACAGCTGATTGAGCAGAATAAAACGCTGCAAACGCAGCTCATAGAATTGAGTAAGGAGAGAAATATGGTAATAAATAACACAACCAACACCACAAATCAACAATTTAATCTGCAGGTGTTTTTGAACACGGAATGCAAGGATGCAATTAAACTCAGTGATTTTGTCAAATCTCTCAACATCACGGTGGAAGATTTGGAATTTACGAAGAACAACGGCATCATTGAAGGCGTCAGCTCCATCATTGTGAACAATCTGAAGGGCATGGACGTGCACAAGCGCCCGATTCACTGCACGGATGCCAAGCGTGAAATCATGTACGTGAAGAACGACGAGTGGGAAAAGGACGACGACTGTGCAAACATCAAGAAATTCATATACCTGACATCGTGCTATCAAATCAAACGCATTCAGGACTGGATTGACGCGCACCCGGGATGGGAATCCAAAGAGAAGCTGCATACCGAATACCTGGCGCTGTGCAAGGAGCTATATAAAAATATTGAAAAGGACGATAACGCGCACAAAAAAATCATAAAAGGGTTCATCAAGAACATTCAGATTGATAAACATAAAACACAAATATAAATGATTGCAATGAATTGTATGACGCGGGTTCATCTTACTATATCGGTTTGACGACATGATGTTCCAAGCAGTTCGCAATGAACGGCGGCGTGGTCTAGTGGTTGGAAGCCTTGATTTCGATCCCGAAGATCCCAAGTTCAAATCCGAGCCTGAAACTGCAAAAAAAAACCAAAAAAACGGTAGAAACTCACCACAACAAATTCTTAGGGGTGAATGCAAAAAAAAACACAAAAGGTGGGACAATCCAAGGCAATAAGACAAGACAAAATCCAACACACACACACACACACCCACACATTAGCCCTTGTAGCTCAGCGGCAGAGCGTCTACAACATCGTCAGTCACCCAACTTGACTGTAAAAGTCCGAAAGACTGATGGTTATCGCCTCATAAGCGGAAGGTCACAGGATCGAAACCTGTCGGGGGCATGAATTCAAGAAACCCTCCAAAAGGGAGTCAAAGGCTACTGAGACTAACAACAAACTAGAGCCAAACCAATGCACCCGCATAGCTCAGCGGAAGAGCTCCGTAAAAACATCGTCGGTTACTTCATTAGACTTGCATAAAGTCCGAACAACTGATGGTTATCGCATTATAAGCCGGAAGTCACCAGATCGAAACTGGTTGTGGGTATATTTCATCCTTCACCCCTTTACAGAAGCGGGTCGTCATAGCTTAGCTTAAGTGACGTAAAACAGCAACCAAATCAACTCCGAGATAACTGGAGCGAAGCCAGTCCCTCACACGGAGTTAACCACCGTCTAGTTGGAGACATTAAATCTAACAAGTCTGATGCATCTCAATAAAGTGAATCAGACGTATTTCTTTCGCCCCCTTTACAGAAGCAGGAAAGGGGGCGCAAAGGCGCTCAAGAACGCAGTTCCCTGACGTCATAGCTTAAGCGACGTAAAACAGCACTTTCAAACCACTTCCATGGCGGACGTAAAACATCGTCGGTTTCCACCTTGACCTGCTTACGTGGGTCCGAATTACTGATGGTTATCTCTCTTTCTCATTAAAAGACGGTGCTGGATCGATACCAGCAGGTGGTATGCTTACAACAATATCGTACAGGTGCATTTAGTGCATTGGAGCCTCCTAATGAATGGGCCTCCTAATGAATGGAGTAATTTACCGCTTCATTGCGGATATCTTTTTTGTTTTTTACACCTTCGCACATTTAAAACGCCGATTTTTTATAAAGAAATTAAACATTTTCCTTTAAAAATATTGTTAATGTTATATTTTTTTGATAATTCATTATTTTTATTTATGAAACAATCAAAACATAAATTTATTGCTCTTCGTGAATAACGGATAGTATTATTTTCATCATATTCTTTACCACAACCGCCAACACAAACTTCATAATGCCCACCAACCAATTGTTTTAACCAATATGATTTATTAACTACATCAATTATCTTTTTTTTCTGTTGTTCGTAGTACAATTTATATTCAATATCTTTTGTATATTTCATAAAATATTTACAAGGTTCATCTTCTATATCAAACTCTTTCTTCATATCAGACCACATATTTTTTTTAGCACATCTAAAATATAAATAATTATGATCGTCATTCTTTTTTATATCACAAGGTAATCCACAATTACACAAAGGTAAGTTTTTTATATACTCATTTATAGGAAAAGTATAATCAATATCAAAGCGAGTATATTTGCCTCCTCTTATTTTTTGCCAATTATCTTTGTTATTTAACATTAAACATTCAGTTATGTTGTTTTCAGCAAATAAATTATCATAGTCATCATCTTCGTCTGTATTATTAAACTCTTCCAGTAATGTATTACACCGATTAAAATAAATATTACAAATTTTATTCATTACAATATTATTATACTCAAAAAATTTACATAATGTAGATACTTTATAAATTGATACAATACCTTCTGGTATATAAGTAGATGTATTTATTCCACCATTGCCTTCATGATGTTCCCAAAATCGTCTATATAAACGCTTTGTTTCACCAACATAATAATAATCATCACTACATTTTAAAATATATACCCATCGCATTTAATAAATGATATAAAAATAACTTTATATCATTTATTTAATCGGCGTTTTAAATGTGAAAAGGTGTAAATGATTATCATTTGTTTTTGTTTAATGCTTAAAAATATGATAATAATGTAATGTAAATAAATCCTTAATGCCTCGCCCAAATCGCAATCGCGACAATCCACGAAGATCTAGTCAGAACCAGAGTCAGAACCAGAGTCAGAACCAGAGTCAGAACCAGAGTCAGAACCAGAACCAGAACCAAAGACATGCATCATATTTTGGTCAGGGTCAGCCATTTCCGCCACAGGACGATGCAGACAGCATTCCATTTTACAATGCCCGATTGTTTGCCATGTATGAAAGTTTGATTCAAAGTTACACGCATTTCACATATCACACAAATCATATGTATCACGTTTTAGAACAAGCGCTCCATGGAACTCGGAATTCAATCAATTCAAACCCGTATCCATGGTTGTTGATTCCACACCCACAACCGACACAACAGCCACCACACTCACAGCCACAACAGCCACCACACTCACAGCCACAACAGCCACAACAGCCACAGCCACAACAGTCAACACAACCACAACAGTCAACACAACCACAACAGCCACCACAACAACAGCCACAACAGTCAACACAACCACAACAACAGCCACAACAGCCACAACAGCCACGCCGACACGTGAATACCACCCCATTAAGAACCATCGCCACTCTGGAAAATGAGATTGTAAATGCCTTTATGGGAATATTGCGGCCTGAAGAACGAAGACTCACGCAATCCGAATTGGATGAGAGAGTCAGTTTGGTTAGATTTGAAAACATTATCAATCCCATCAACAATGTGTGTTCAATCACACACGACGTGTTTGAACCGACGCAACTTGTTGCGCGCATTCGTCATTGCGGGCATGTGTTTAATTCGGAAAGTTTGGCACATTGGCTGCGAATGAACAATACATGTCCGACCTGCAGACACAATTTACTCACTGCTGTTCCGACTGCTTCCACTGCTTCCACACGTGGATCAACTGTTCGTCGCATTGACATTCCACTTGAATCTGAAATCAATATCAATGCATTTTACAATGAATTGTTGCAAAATAGCCAAAACATTCCAGGATTTGAATTGGATTCAGTGAATGATGATTCCATTGTGTTTTCATTTGATTTGATGAATAGAACGGGAAGTGGAACAACGGGAAGTGGAACAACGGGAAGTGGAACAACGGGAAGTGGAACAACGGGAAGTGGAACAACGGGAAGCGGACCAACGGGAAGTGGAACAACGGGAAGTGGAACAACGGGAAGTGGAACAACGGGAAGTGGACCAACAAGAAGCGGACCAACAAGAAGAGACCCTTCGTCCAACACAGGGCCTGATGAGGTTGATTGAAATTTGCCCCAATTGGTTTGTTTTATTGTTTTGCGTGGTCATCATAAAAAATATTTTTATGATCACAATTTTTATTATGAGTTAATTGGAATTGATTCATGCATTTTTGCCCTTAAAGAATTCCGTAATGCTCTTATTTGATTTCGCCAAGTTGTCCGCCTGGCGCAAGTAGTCATCAAATATGAGCTCCTTCACTTCTTTATACCGCAGATCGTCCAGTTTCTTCTGCAGTTTGTCATCGCTCTCCGCCCAGTTGCTCCTCACATCGCTCAGCTCCTGTAAGAAGCGTGCCTTCTTGCGCCGAAATGCCGTCATTTGTTCCAGCACCAGTCCGAACAGCTGCGCCACCGGCTTCATGATCTGGTTCGTGATGTAAAAGGAGTAGTTCGGTTTAATGCGGTTGGCCCGAATGTAGTCCGGAGTCTCTATGCGCTCGCCCTGCAGCGCCTTCTTGTCCGCATTGTGAATGTAGACGAACGGGATGCGGTCCCCCGAGCTCGGCTTGTTGCCCGGGTCGCGTTTGCCCATGCGGTCCGCCAGCACCTTGTGCGCAATTTGCTGCGGATTTTTATAAGTGGAACGCAACGACTTTGTGATAATGAGCTTGTCCATTGGCACGCGCTCGTCCACTAATGTTTGTAGCGACTCACGCACGAACTGTACCGCCGCCTCCAAATCCTGCTTCTTCGTGAGGATGTCAATCAGGCCACCATACACGTCTTTGACGATGGGCGCATTGTCGCGCCGGCGCAGCACGATACCCATGCTCTTCGGCTTGCCCTTATTTGGATCCGTCTCGTACAGAATGCCGAAGTAGCGTTTCTTCTGCAGCAGGCCGAACGGCATGAGCGTTTTTTCATACACCCATCCGTGCGGTGCCTTCAGGAACGCGGAGGCCATGTCGCCCACCTGGCGTGCGAGCTCAATGGTGATTTCTAAAGCCGGTTTTCCGCGGATGGGAACGCCCTCAAGCGTCTCTAGGTTGAACGTGTAGAATACACTATCCGTGTCGCCGTACACGTATTCGGCCCGCGTGTGCACAATGCCGTATTTGCTCGTTTGGCATTCGGCGTCCCCGTACACCTCCTCCACCATGCGCTTGGCATACGTGAGCAGCTTGCGCCCGGTTGCCGTGGTGGAAGCCGCCACGTCCACTTCGTAGAACGAGCTGGTCTTGGCGCCGCACTGACCGTAGAGCGAGTTTGCGGTCACCTTGTATGCCAGCTGCCGCTTGTCCAGCACGTTGGCCATGAAGGGGTCGGATTGCTGCTCTGCCAGCTTGCGCGTGGCCTTGCGCGCGGCCAGCAGCTCCTCCAGAATGGACGGCAGAATGGCCTTGGACCCGTGCTTGAACTGCGCAAACCGGCACACCTTTTTCCCGCTCAGGTGCTTCTCCATCTTACCGCGCGGGTTCGGTTTCCAACGATACGTGTCATATTCCACGTCCACGTACCCATACCCGGGCAAGTTGTCGTACATGTGCTGCCCTGTTTTCGGGTCCTTTTCGCCCGTCTCGCGCACCAAGTTGCCGTCCAGGTCGTACTCCTTGGTCCACACTTTACTGTCGTGTGACAAATTTTCGCTGATCATGGAGGACGGATACAGCGACGAGTAATCGTTGCAGGCCACGGGGTTGTCCAAGTAGAGGCCGCGCTTCGGGGGCAGCACGATGGCGCCCTCGTAGCCCTCGCCGGATGGGCCCTTGTCAATCACGGGCATGAGCGTGTTCTTCTCGCGGCATTTTTTCGCCATATAGCTCGTCAGCTTGATGCCCTGGCCGCGAATGACCAGGAAGCTGATGGGCACGCTGCAAATTTTCGCCATCTCGTTGTAGCCGGTGATGACATCCACCTTGTTCATGAGATGGTGCACGAGGTTGCAGTCCTGAATGCAGTACTTGGCAATGACGGCGCGCGGTCCCGGGCCCTCGTTCGTCATGCGGAAAATGTCCTGTGGTGTGACGTCGTCCTTGGACACGCCCCATCGCACATGCTTCTTCATGTCGGGTGTCTCATGACCGACGATTTCAAAATGTCCGGCGGCACGATCAACCATGACGACCTGGAATTTTTGGCCATCCTTGTAGGGGTCGGTGGAATGCCCCGTCTCCTCCAGCGCAATGTAGTTGCCGACCTCCAGGCCGGTGAGGTTCTTGCTGAAAATGCGCGTGACTTTTCCATCCGCGGGGGATGCATCCGCTTCCATGCGATGCTCCACCTTAATGATGTCGTCGCCTATGAAGTAGGAGCCGACGTAGTCCAGCTTGTAGGATGTGAGGTTGTAGTCGCGGCGGAAGTAGTTGTACATGTCAATTTGCAGGCGGCCGGGCATGGCAATGTAGTGCAGGTCGTACTGGCCGCTGGCGAGGGCGATGCTGGTTTGTTCAATGTCCACGCGCCCCGTTTTGAAATCGCGCTTGCCGCAAAACTCGTCGGCATTGCGAGACAGTTTCAGGAAATCGTCTTCCACGTGGTTTTCCAGCGCACGATGAAACATGAACTGGTAGTCAAATCCGAAGATGTTGTAGCCGATGATGATGTCGGGGTCTTCGCGCTGGACAAGGGCGGTCCAGGCTTGCAGCAGCGCGCGCTCGGTCTTGCAGCTCACGATGTCGGCGCCTGGCACGGGATCGCATGTGCCCAGCGCAAGGCAGTGGTTCAAATAGGGGCGGTCTTCGCCGTATCGCAGGAAGGTGGAACCGATGAATGTGACCTTGTCACCCTCCACGGCCGGAAACACTGCCAACAGCGCGTCGTTCATGTGGTTGATTTTGGTTTCGCGGTCTAACCCGGAAGAATGCAGCATGTCTGCGATGGATTTATCACTTGTGAATGGACCGCTTGGATTTGCATTCGGATTTGGTTTTGGTTTTGTCCATGCCGTTGCTGTGGTGAACACGCTTTGGGTGTCGTCGGCTGCTGCATCATCTTCGTCGTTGTCATCATTGTCGGCAAACTCTGCATCCGCTTCCGCCCGTTGTTTTTCAAACATGCGCTCAATCGTGTTCACAACCAATGCTTCCGGGTCGGCTTCTTGCACCAGCGTGTGCATGGGCGTGGACCACATGCGCTCAAACATGCCATCCAGTTGCTCATTTGTTGGAATGGTTTTGATGTAAATCCGTTCAATATCTTCGTGCAGAGTGAACAATGGTTCGCTTTTCCGGTCATGAAATGCAGTGCGAATCATGCGCTGCACTTCCGATTTGGTTGCCGCAGCGGGATCTTTCAAGCACACGTCTACGATGTTGGCGGCGAGCTTTTTGTAGGTTTTGATGGGGACGGGGAAATCGCCGTGGCTGCTGCTGGCCTCAATGTCAAAACTCATGATTTTGTAAGGAACGAGGGTTTCCTTTTCGGGTTGTGGAACAACATCCTTGTGACCAACGTGATATTCGTGCTGGCATGTGGTCTGCTTGTTTGAGTCAATGGGTTCGCCTTTGATTTTGACCCAGCCCGACGGACTGATGTCTTTGATGTGGAAGTAGCGCAGCAGGGGCGGGATGTTGGCCTCGTAAATCTGGGTGCCTTTGTAGCCGTGCGGATGCAATTTACCAAGTGTTCGTTCTTCCACCTCTGAACCTTCCACTTTCTTACTAACCCATTCATACCACAACGCTTTCACACGGTTCATGGTGGCCATGTTTTTGAATTTCAGCATGAGGAACTTGTGGTCTTTGCCACCGTCAAACCCGTAGAGCGCCTTGCGGCGAATGAGTTTGCACTCGTCAGCCAATATGGAATCCTCGCTGAATTTTCCGATTGACTTTTTCAGCTCGGCAATGAAGCGCGCCTTGGCTTCAAATCCCCATGTTTCGGGAACCTTTGCGTAAAAGAATGGTTCGTGATTGCGAACAATGATGCAGCAGGTTTCGCCCTGCTCGTTGATTCCGAACATTTGAATGACGAAACATTTTTTGTCTTTACTGAATTTTTTACAGGAGGATCCACTTGATCCTGAAGACCCACCGGAACCAGATCCAGTCACCTCATCTCTCACCTGAAAATCAAATAAACGGAACGATCCAATTTCACTTGCTGCACTGGAAGCCATGTTTTGCTGTCTTTTTAATGACGTATTGCAATGTTTAATTGGTTTCATTCTGGAATTCAATTTTTGAGAGATTTCATGTTTTCAATATTCACTGACACAATTTCATAATGTGATGAAATTATAACATGATGAAAATATCATATTATAATCAATGCAATTACATGATTCAAACGGATCGTTTTGCGTGTCGTTTGGTGCGTCGTTTGGTGCGACGTTTTGCTTGTTTTGATTTGCGACGAGTTTTTTTGCCTCTTTTTCCACCGGAAGGCATCTGTGGCACGGCATTGTTGTTGTTCTTTGCAAGCGCATTTTCTGCAATGGGAGCAGGAGGAGGAGGAGGAGGAGGAGCAAGAGCAAGAGCATTAACATCAGCAGGAGGAGCAGGAAATGCGTTGGCAGCAGTAGTGGCGGCATCAGTGACAGCAGTGGCATCATTGGTGGCAGCAGGAGCGGGAGCAGGAGTGGTGTCAACCGAAGATGCAAATAAATTATTAAAATCAATGGATTTGGTGAATGTTTCTGAAACTTTGCCCAATCCACTCTTTATTTTTTCATCTATGTTGGAAACGGTTTCTTTCACATTGGATAAAATGGATTTTGGTGCTTCAGAATCAACACCACTCGTGGACTCAAGTCCAGCACCAAGACGACTCGTGGGCTCAAGTCCAGATGCAGAATCAAAACCAGCACTAAGTCCAGCAGCGCCAAGTCCAGCAGCGCCAAGACCAGCGCCAAGTCCAGCAGCGCCAGGTCCAGCAGCATCGTAATCATCCATTTCAGTTGATTCATTTTCCTCTTCAATTGGAACTATTTTGATTTTTAAACCATGCTCATTCAAAAATTTTTCAATGGCTTCCAATGTGTTTGGGCCAGTGTGCTCAATTGGAACTCCATTGATGTCAACCACCACAACCGTGGGAACACCATTTACCCGAGGATAATCCGGATAATTGTTGGCAACGTAGTCGGTTGCATAATCATCTAAATTCGCAACGCCATACAATGGATGCCCTTTCATTCTTCGTTCAATGACCCTCCACAGTTCTTCAAAGTCCTTGCAATGCGGGCATGTCTTGCGATAATGCCGAATAACCCACGGAGTTTTTCCTTTATGTTTCATAAAATCATTCAACCTGTCTAAATTATTGCTTTTTTTGTCAAAATTGTAATTTTGACCGGGGTGAAAGTCATAGTAAGGCTTTCCACCATGTTTATTTTTCCGATAAGTCTTGTTTCGGCTCAGTTTGTGCCTCCTTTTATTGAAATGATTCAATGTTGTCATTGACATTGATGTATTATGTGTGTGTGTAATATACATTGTTTATAATTTAATTTGAATTGTGTAAATTAAATTGTGTGTGCATATAATATCAATCATTCCATCATTCATTCAATGCAAATGCAAATGCAATTGACCACTTGGGCAATTTTAGCCATGTTCATTATTGGACTGCTTTTCACCATGACACATACGTCTAATAACGTGAAAGAGGCATTTGAAGGCCGCAGTGACGACAAACCCAACCAGGATCGGTGCCCCAACATCCTGATTCAAAAGGGCAGCGAGCTCTATTTGCATAACAGCCGACTCGCCAAAGTGCCCGGCGTCAATCCTCTTAAGTTCAACAATTTAGAAGAGTACGTAGAATTCATGGAATGGCAGCGCAGTCAAGGCATTCGTTGCCCCGTGTTGTTCTTGCAAAACTCGTTTGATGCGCAGGGCAAACCCATCTACAAAATCAGACCCAGCCCCATGGACTTGCAGGGCGGTCTGCCACCCGTGGCTTCTTTCGGCATGGTGATGGATGAGAATGAATATATAAATAAAAATTCAAATCACATTGAAGATACCGACAATCCACCAATGGATGCCAATGCGTATCCCGCATTTGACCCGATGGATCCGAATGTGGGGTCGGCCCAATACAATCTTAAGAACACAAAGGGCGTGAGCCCGAACCCCATGCACACGAACTGGGGTGGTGACTCTTACACCAAGTCGCTCATTAATGCTGGTAAATATGCCGGAAATGAAGTGAGTATCCGGGTTCCTTAATTCAAGTGTAACAGTGTTTCTCTAAGAATTGTTCACGTATTTCATGATGATTGGAAGAACTGTGGTCTGAAAATTGGTCATAGTGTTGATTGAATTCATGAGCGCAATTGTTTTTTCGCTGGGTGGCGACATCATGGATGCCTGGGTGCTGGAATCGGATACCATTTGCGCAGCCAGTGCATTGAGGGATGCCACCACTTTGGCCTGCGTCCATGGATCCATGTTTATAATCAGATTTTCATATGATTTGCGATTATTGCTAATCTGCAATAATCCAATCATGTTTGATGCGCCTTTGCTAATGATATCCGTGGATTTTTCTGCAATCACGTTTGGCACATCCGCCGAAGAAGGTGCAGTTGATGAAGAATCAGATGAATTGGAATCAGACAATGAAAACCCTTCGCGACGTTTAATTGTAGCGGTTCGGGAAACCACGTAATATCCAGCAAATATGAGCGCTGCAATTAGAACGCATTTGATTATAGTGCCGATGTCCATGACCTTATTGTGTATGTGATTGTGTTTTTGTGAATGCGTTTGTGCTATACATTACGCCATTAAAAAATTATAAATGTTTTGAATGCATTGTTTGCTTAACCTGCGCTGCGTTTCCAGCCGAATGTCGTCCAAACAGTCACCACTTCCTTTAAGCGCGTCCATCAATGCGCGCAGCGTGGTGTATTTTTTCATAACGGCCGATGCCGTCTTGTTGCTTATGCCTGGAATATTGCACAGCATGATCTCTCCAATGTTTTGCGGCGTTATGTTCTCGCACTTGATCTGTTTCACCTTGAGCACGCTGCAATAAGGTGGGGGACAACAAGCGCCCCCCACGCCCCCTTCTTCACTCTGTGCCGGTCCCCCAACATCATAAGGCGCCGGCGACGCTGCCAGCTTGTTGGCATAACTGTGAATGATTTCATACGTTTCAATGATGGACATGGTTCGGACCACGCTGAACCCTTTGTAATAATTCAGCGAACACATGGCCGATTGCAGCGCCACCTTGCCGATTTTGCTAAAGCGTTCATTGTATCGCGCAAAGTCGCCTTCCACGATGTAAACCACGTTGTGGCTATGCACTTTTGGAAAGGCTTGCAGACGAAGCGACTGCTCCTTGTATCGGCCATCACGAATGGAGGCTGCTAAATCCTGGAGGCTCTTGCGCTCAAACACGATGTAGTCCGTTTGGCCGTCCGCAGAAGATAGAATGACGTCGCCCACGGAAAGCGACTCGCAACGCAGCACATGAGTTGGCTTATTGTCATGCGGAACCTGGTTCAAATTCATATCAAACATGCCATGCAGCGCATCTTCGCGCATGTCCACCCGGATCAACATGGAATTAAAAATGTCACAATGTGTTTAATACCATAGTTTCATAATTACCATTTAAGTGATTATGAAATAACATAATGCAACAACTGAATGCAAAAATAACCAAACTCAATGAATTGTTTAAAATCTTCCAGGATGGTACATGCGAGTGGGGATACCACCGCTGCCTTGAGGATTCAAGGTCATGAGTTTATTGGCCTTCAAATAAGCAAGGCCAGGGATGCAACCAAGAGGGATGCCGCAGCCGCAATAAGCCGCATTGTTCCTGATCACGTTCCTAAGATTGGGATTGCGTCCCTGCATGTTGATGAGACCTGCCTTCTTAGGGCCACCCAGGATGCACGTGTTGTTAGTGATGGATGGAATGCTCTTGGCACGTTTGGAACCAGACATGTAGCCGACAGTCATTTTGTTTAATTTATGGATAGTTATACTATGTCTAAATATTTTATTTTAGTTTGGATTCATGAAATGCTAGTTTTAGACATTTTTAAACGGGCTTAAAGCGACTGCCATGTATTAAATTACATTACATTCCAAGCCATGCAATCATCGTCAGACAAACAATCCAATCAAGAACTGAAGGACCGGTCTCCGCAACGCCTCACGTCCAAATTGTTGCACGCCGAGGAATTCATGCCGTCCGAGGACGGCGGCTTAATATTCAATCCCTACAATCCCGAAAACTGCGAGATTACATTGAGTGAAATTCAATCTATTCTCACCGCGTACGGCGTGCCCGACCCCAAGGTGCACAACATTGATTTGTACAAGCGCGCGTTCGTGCACCAGTCATACACTCGGCGCCCCGAGTTTGAGAATGCGGCGGAAAACATCAGCGTGGTGGACCGACCGGCGGACTGCATGCCGCTGCGCACCAAGTCCAACGAGCGCCTAGAGTTCCTCGGTGACGGCGTACTGGAGTGCGTGACCAAGTACTGCCTGTATCGCCGCTTCCCCAAAGAGAACGAGGGCTTCATGACGGAGAAAAAAATCGCCATCGTGAAGAACGAGACCATCGGGCGCATGGCGTACGAGATGGGGCTGCACCGGTGGTTCATCATTTCGCGGCACTCGGAGGAGAAGAAGCTGCGCACGAACCTGAAGAAGCTGGGCTGCCTGTTTGAGGCCTTCGTGGGCGCGCTGTTCCTGGACTACAACAAGATCGCAATCCGGGACGAGGAGCACTGGTTTGAGCACATCTTTGCCACGGGGCCCGGGTTCCAGATGGCGCAGATCTTCATTGAAAACGTGTTTGAGAAGCACATTGACTGGATTGCGCTCATTCGCAACGACGACAACTACAAGAACATCCTGCAGGTGAAGATTCAGAAGGAGTTCAAAACCACGCCGGACTACATTGAGCTGGGGCGCGACATGGAGGTGGGGTACACCATGGGCGTGTATTTGTGCCTGGGGCAACAAATATACGAGACGTCGCCTGCCGCTGCTGTCAGTTTCGCGGAGCTGAAGACGTTTGAGGCGGTGCATGCCGCGTGCGAAGCGGCCGGCGGGCGCATTCTGGTGTTCCTGGCACAGGCCTCGCACAAAATTAAGAAGAAGGCGGAACAGCTGGCGTGCGACAGCGCCATTCAGTTCATGCCTTGAATTGTTAAATTGGAAACGGAAACTTGGAAACTTGGAAACTTGGAAACTTGGAAACTTGGAAAGTGTTAATACAACAATAAAGGATAAATCAAATTGAATTCAATGTCAAATAATTGATGAATAAATAAAGAAACAATAATGTTGGCGAGTTCCCGATCCATTTTGCTTTATGTTGCTAAAAATCAAATACTAACTGCAAATGCTTAGTATTTGATTGAATGTTATTTTTTATTTTTTATATTATTTTTTATGTTTTTATTTAACGACGACAAGTGGAACGACGGCAAGTGGAACGGGAACGGGAACGAGTGGAACGACGGCAAGTGGAACGGGAACGAGTGGAACGATGCGTCTTTTTACCCTTATTGGATCTGGATTTGGATTTGTTGGATCTGGATTTGGATTTGCCACCGCTTTTACCAGGGTTATTTATGAGGTAATTAGCCACACTGTGTGACCACCACTTGCATTGACTTGGATGATATTGAGGGTGTTCCGGGCAACGACGAGCTGCATCGTCCATCTCTGCCTCTGTACGAATTGCTGCACTGATTCTAGCTGTTTCTGCCTCCCATTCAAGTTTCGCTTGCTCTCGTTGGTTAAATTCCTTATCTCGTTGTGCAGGTGTGAGAGAATCCCACCGCTCCATTTCTTGTCTCTTCTTAAATGATTCAGCAGTATCTCGTGCCGTTTTGTATGAAGTTGAAACACGTGACGCTTCATGTAACATTGTATTAATTGATTTTAATTTTTCACTTGAACTATCCGAAATCATGGTTCCGTTTTCAATCGCATATTGCAACTCATCTATCAATACCGGAATATCTTCTTTATATAAAACATTATCATGCACAACCGGGGGTCTTCCAAGTACGTATTGTCCCCATGTTTTTTTAGGGCGTTTGTGCACATGCAGGTTCAGCGCAACAATGTGTCCTTGGGTGTTCAAATGTCTTAATAATTCTTTATAATCATTTGGTGTCACAGGTATTTCTTCTCTTTCTGGTGGTGGGGATCTACATCGTTTTGGCATTGTTAAACACAAATAAATGTTGTGAAATTAAATGATATGTATAATATAATAAGAGAGATAAATTAAATTAAAATCAATATCATCAATTAACACACAAATAAGCAAATCAATGTCGGCAGCAGTTGCCATTTTAGACGCACTGCGAAAAAAGCCAGTGGCCGAAAAGAAGACGGAATTCTCGGTTGCATTTTTCGTTGCAAATTCCGCTAAACCCAAACCCAAGGGTATAGAAAAAGAAAAGGAAAAAGAAAAAGAAAAGGAAAAAGAAAGGGCAAAACATGCATCAGACGAAGAAGAAGAAGAAGAAGAAGAAGGAGAACGCGTTGTTAAACACCCCACGGCGGTTCAAGTTCAAATCGTGGACAAAGCCAGCCTAAAGCTGGTCAATCGCGAAGACATATTCGCCCGGATCAAGGCGGGTCGCGGAATTATCACCGAGGCCGCGCCGAACCCGTTAACTTTAACCGCTGCAAAGTTGGTCAGCATCATAGAAGAAGCCCCGGTTCCTAAACTGAAGGGCCGCAAACTGCAAAAAATAAAGCTCATACCCGTTTCAGCGGCACCAGCTCTAGACAAGGTGGTTATACAAGAAGTAGCAGAAGAAGAAGTACCAAATGACGTGGTTGAAGTGGCAAGCTTGGAACCATTAAAGAAAAAACGCGGCACCAGGAAGAAGGGGGACAAAGAAGAGAAGGGGGACAAAGAAGCGAAGGAATTGGAGCCCGAAACAGAAAAGGCACCTAAACCCGCCGCCAAAAAACCATCTAAACCCATTGAACCCCTCGTTGCATCGGAATACTACCTGAACAACCGAGAGAAATTCGTGGAGTTCATCAACAAGCTGTTCCAGAAGAATTACCGCGCCGAAATCATGGATGAGTCACGCGTCGTGAGCTGCGAGGACCGCCGCAGCGCCGAGGAGTTCGGCCTCCTAACGCACCAAAAAATCGTCAAGGATTACCTGAACATGTATTCGCCCTATCGCGGCCTGCTCCTGTATCACGGTCTCGGCAGCGGCAAAACGTGCTCGTCCATTGCCATTGCCGAAGGCTTGAAGTCCAGCAAACCCGTGTTTGTGATGACGCCGGCGTTCTTGCGCACCAACTACATGCAAGAGCTCAAGAAGTGCGGCGACGACGTGTACAAGCGCCCTCGCCACTGGCAGTTCGTGGATGCCGTGGAGAAGCCGGAGCTGGTCCCATCCCTCGCCGAAACGCTGGCCATTCCCGCCGACTACATTAAGAAGCACGGCGGCGCATGGCTGGTGGACCCCGAAAAACCGAGCAACTACGGCGAACTCAGCCCGAAGGAGCAGGCCGAAGTGGACGCGCAGCTGAACGAGATGATTCAACAAAAATACACGTTCATCAGTTACAACGGCGTGCGCGAGAACCGCATCAACGAGCTGTCGCTCGGATACACCGTGAACCCGTTTGACAACTCGGTGGTCATCATTGACGAGGCGCACAACTTCGTGAGCCGCATTGTGAACCACCTGAAGAAGCTGCCGGATGACAGCGCCGCAAAAAAAGGCACCAAGGTACAACCCGTGATAAAACCCGAGGACGTGCCCATTGCGCTCAACTTGTACCGGTTCCTGCTGGACGCGGTCAACGTGAAGGTCGTGCTGCTGTCCGGCACGCCCATCATCAACTACCCCAACGAGATCGGCGTGCTGTTCAACATCCTGCGCGGCTACATCAAGACGTGGACGTTCCAGCTGGCGTCATCGGCTCAGGGCGTGACCGAGACGCGGCTGCAGCAGCTGTTCCAATCCGTGGACATCATGGACTACATGAAATACGGCGCGGCGGACCGCGTGCTGACCGTGACGCGCAACCCCTTCGGGTTCGTCAATGTGCACAAGGTGCTTTCCAAGGCCGGCGTTAAAGCGCAGCTGGACAAGCTGTATGAAGGCGTTGCATTTGACGTGGACGAGCACGGCATCATGACCGACGACGACTTTGTCAAGATGGTGACCGCCGTGCTTGCAAGCGACGGAATTAAGGCCACCAAATCAGCGGCGAGTCCCGTGGCGCACAAGGCGCTGCCCGACACGTTTGACGGGTTTGAAAAGTACTTCATTGACGCCGAAACGGCCGAGCTGAAAAACATGGACGTGTTCCAGCGGCGCATTCTGGGCCTGACGTCGTATTACCGCAGCGCGCAAGAGCAGCTGCTGCCCCGGTACGACGTGGACAACGATTTTGAGGTGGTGCGGGTGCCGATGAGCAATTACCAGCTGAGCGTGTATCAGCAGGAACGATTGGCGGAAATCAACAAGGACCGCGAGGCGAAGAAGCGGAAGACGCTGGCGGCGCCGGGGCGCAAACAAGGAGCCACTGGTGCAGCAAAGAAGCCGCTGAACATGAAAGAGTTGTATGCCGAGCCGTCCAGCTCGTACCGCATCTTCTCGCGGGCGGCGTGCAACTTCGTGTTTCCGAGGGAGATCGGGCGCCCGAAACCGTTTGGCAAAGGAACGACAGAAGCGGAAGGCGCAAGCGCAGCAACGGATGTAGAAGACCTGGACGAAGACATCATTGACGCCGACCATGCGCGCGCGATTGCAAAAAATCCGGAGGGCGCGCTCGGCGTGGACGAGGCCGCCGAGGTGCAGAAAAAAACCACCACCGCGGCATATAAACAATATGAGAATCGCATCCAGGAGGTGCTGGACCTCATGAAGCGCAACGAAAAGGAGTATTTTAACCCGCGCTCGCTGGCCATTTACAGCCCGAAGTTCCTGAAACTGCTGCAGAACCTGCAGGCCCCGAAGCACGTGGGGCTCAATCTGGTGTACAGCCAGTTCCGCACGCTGGAGGGCATCGGTTTAATAAAAATGGCGATGGAGGCCAACGACTACGCGCAGTTCCGCATCAAGCACAATCCGTCGACGAAACAGTGGGTCCTGGATGACCGCCTTGAAGACGCGGGCAAGCGCCGGTTTGCGCTGTACACCGGCAAGGAAGATGCCGAAGAGAAGGAGATTATCCGCTGCATTTTCAACAGCGAGTGGGACCAGGTGCCGTCCAGCATTCGGGACGACCTGATGCGCGTGTCGGGCAACAACTTCTACGGCGAGGTCATCAACACGCTCATGATTTCGGCGTCGGGGGCGGAGGGCATCAATCTGCGCAACGTGCGGTACGTGCACATCGTGGAGCCGTACTGGCACCCGGTGCGCACTGAGCAGGTGGTTGGGCGCGCCCGCCGCATTTGCAGCCACCAGGACCTGCCGGCCGAGCTGCGCACGGTCAACGTGTTCCTGTATTTGACGGTGTACTCTGAAGCGCAGCTGAAGCCGCTGTCCAAGGACGAGAAGGCGGCAGCCGACAAGGAGGAGGCGCTGCTGGCGTCGTCGGACCCGAAGACGGTAGTGGATGTGTCCAATGCCGCGCTGAAATACATCCGGGTGTCGCGCGAACTGCGCGAATCGGACACCAGCGCCAAGACGGGGGAGCCCATCACCACGGATCAGTCGCTGTACGAAATCGCGAAAACGAAGGAGGAAATTAATAGCAACATTCTGCGGTGCGTGAAAGAGACGGCGATTGACTGCGCCATTCACGCCAAGTCGGGCAGCAAGGAGACGCTGAAGTGCTTCACGTTTGACAACCCGGAGAACAAGTTCGCGTACACGCCCAACATCCAGGACGAAGTGATTGCACCCGAAGGACAAAGCAAGGCTGCTGCTAAAGCAACCAAGGCAACTAATGCAACCAAGGCCAAAGACGCAGCAACCGAAGCGCCTCTGAACAAGGAAATGCGCAAACTGCAAATCAAAAAAATAACGCAGGACGGCGTGAAGTACGGCATTGACATAGAAACCAATGACGTATATGATTACGAAAACTTGAAAATCGGAAACCGAGTGCTGGTCGGGAAATTCGTGGAACTTGCACCCGGTAAATACAAGATCATGGACTAGGGTAACCTACGGTTCCCCTACGACCCCTCCCTTGATATTAAGCCCATACAAACATTCAATTATTTCATCATGTTTGGCATTCATGCTCTGTTCCAGTTCAAGCAGCTTATTATAAAGTTGCTGCAGCGTAATGGGGGGTGCATTTGCCTTTGGTTCTGGTAAGCCTATGTCAGTCAAAGGCTCACTAATCTTCTTGAATTTTGAAAAAATGAAATCCGTTTCTTCAAAGTGTTCACCATTCTTATTGCTAAAGTCATTCAATTCATTCGTTGTGTATTCGGGTTCAAATTGTTCAACCTCGTGTTCTTCTTCCACTACATTTGTCATGTTTGAAAACGACACCGTTTTTTTTGCAAAATTTGATGCTGGAGGCAATACAGGTTTGATTGCATTGTTGTTGTTGTTGTTGTTGTTGCTGTTGTTGTTGTTGTTGTCAGTGCCAATCCACTGCTGAGCCTTTTTAATATCCTCGGGTTTTAGCTGCACCAGCTCCCGCTCCCGTGCCGCCAGCTCTTGGGCAATGAGCCGCGACATTTCGTCGCCAATCGGCTTATCATCCGCGATTTTTGCATCCTTAAAGCTCACATCAGTCGGTTTTTTCAGCGTCAAGAACGAGTCCATTTCCGCCTGTTTCTCTCGCAACTGGCGATCAAATTCGCTCACGCGTTCGGTTTGCAGATCCTCCGCGCGATAGACCAACTCTATTTTCTTTTTCTTGGGATTTGGGTTCTGGTTCTGGTTCTGGTTCTGGTTCTGGTTCTGGTTCTGGTTCTGGTTCTGGTTCTGATTCTGATTCTGGTTCTGGTTCTGATTCTGGTTCTGGTTCTGATTCTGGTTCTGATTCGCTTGCAATGAACGCAGCACCTGCACAAAGTCGCGGATGATGTGTTTATTCGCGTCGCCCAACGACATAGAGGACCGGGAGGCTTGCTGCACGGACCGATCAAACGCCGACTGCACCGGCTGAAACTGGTCCCGGGTTAGCCCCGCAAAAGCGCCCGATTCCTGCAGCGTGGCCCACAGCAGTTCCTTGTTTTGCACGCTGTCTACCGCATTAGAGGGTTGCATTGATTGCATTGATTGTGCTGTTTGTAATTGGGTTGTCTCTTAATTAGAGAGAATTGTTGCATATTTTTATATGCATTTTTGCAATTAAATTCAATTAAAGACATGCGCTTGAATTGAATTTAAATACGGAATACCAAATACGGCATGCAGGACGCAGACAAGAGCAACGGCATTGTTTTGTGCGGGGTGTGCAAGAACGCGGTCAACACGCTGCCCGTGATTCGCGCGGCGTTTGAAGATCTGGCGAGCAAGGCGGGGGTGCCGTGCTGGGCCGTATTTTACGAAAACAATTCGGACGATGGCACAGACCGGGAATTGATGAAGTGGGCATCCGAGGCACCGGACCAAGTGCGGGTGCAGTGCGACAAATTTACGCAGGAGGAGGAGCTGAGCCGGTGCGTGGCCCGCACGTACGACAATCGCCCTTGTCGCATGGAGCAAATTGCATTCGCTAGAAACAAACTGCTGGCCATGCTATCGGGGAACCAAGGTGCCAAGCATTGCGCCCCGCACCCCTCCTCGGGGAACCAAGGTGCCAAGCATTGCGCCCTGCACCCCTCCTCGGGGAACCAAGGTGCCAAGCATTGCGCCCCGCACCCCTCCTCGGGGAACCAAGGTTCCCCAGCCCGGTATGTCGTAATGATTGACATGGACAACCCCGTTCCGTTCCCGGTTAACGCCGTTCTGAATTGCATTGCGCGCGACCCCGACGGATTTGACGCGCTCATATGCAACGGCCTGAACCCCATGGGCTACATGTACGACACGTACGCGTATCGTGATGCGCAGTTTCCGTTCGGCCCCGAAATCATGCGCGAGGCGTTTTGGTCGGGACACCACCAGTTCTACGTGCAAACCGCCATGCACAATAAGACGCTGCTATTCATGCGCCAAATGAAACACAATCCGGCGCTGCTGCCCTACATTCCCGTCGCGTCGGGGTTCAACGGCCTGTGCATCTTTCGGTGGGAGGCCATTATGGGGGGCATGCGCCCCCCCTACGACCCCCTTGGTAAATCCATTGACCAACCTTTGAACCCACTTCGTTATTCGGCGGTGCCCACACCCGAGATGAACGCAGAGTACCAAGCGATGAACTGCATTCCGCCCCTCGCAAAAAATGCAAACACGCATTTAAACGGCGCATCGGCCGGCATCTACCTGTTTCCAAATGACAAAGACAAAAACAATGAGAAAGACAAGGGCATCTTCTACTTCCACAACTCTGGCTATAATTTCCCGGTGGTGTGCGAACACGTGCCGTTCTTTGCAGGCATGCGCGCTCGCAATCGGCGGCGGATCTACATGTGCACCGACCTGGTGTGGAACTGGATTTAAAACATGGTTTGGTGTTCATTTCCTCCTCAAAGTTTTTCCATGATGTTTGCGTTTACGCAAACGTTTGCTTGCATTGTTTCTATTTCGTTTGCGGCGAGTGCCACCATTTTTTGCACGTAGTTTATGGGCCTCATCCCATGGTGGGTTATCGCCCAAATTTTCAGGAGCGCCATGGTCTAAATTGTCCATCATTCATCATCTGTTGAATCGTCTGAGTCGTCATTGTCCAAATAATCCATCGCGGTGAGAATGACGCGTTCTTGCTGGCTCAACCGTTGAAAAATGAGAGATTCGTCCATACTAACATGAAACATTGCAGGATTGGGATGGGTTTTGCACAACAATAAAATTCCGTTTTGACCGATTTTGATGTCGCATATAATGGCTCCGCGCGCAAGCGTGAGTTGTTCTGGATTTTTTAAATTAATCCAACGAATGTACGCTCCGTGCGTTAGGCCATTTAAATCATCCACATGCCGGTAGTCTTTCAGCTTGGTCATGAAATCCTGCAGCACAGTTGGGTCAAGTCCCAACTCTTGCAGTTGATGCAGCTTGTCGGCAGTTATTTTCCGAGTGTTTAATGTGGAAATTACTGCGTTGTTTTCATTATCAAGAGCCCGTTCAAGGATTCCACTGAATTTGAATTTGGATGATGCATCAGACACATTCATGTTTGTTTGCGGGGGTTTATGTCTTTGTTCAATCATGCATTGTGTTTATATTTTTATATTAAACAATATAAACCCACATCAAACAATAGACTAGTTGTCAAGACCATAACATATGTTTAGGCACGTTCAAATAATAATTTCAAAAATAATGAAAACGGTGCAAACAAATCATCCAACTTATTCTCCCCCATCAAACACGCCACCAATTCACACCATTGACATTTCACTCATTGCCCCCAATTCAACCCCACCAATGGAACCAGAACAACCAGAACCAGAACCAGAACCAGTACCAGCGCAAAAAGAACCAGTTCTGACAGAACCAATTCATCCAATCCCGAATCCATTGACAATTGCACACCATGTGTTCAAATACGAGCCTTGTGAAATGGATGTAATAAACCGGTGGAAAACGGCTCCAAATGACATTGTGCCATTAATGTCAATGATCCAGCAGCTGTATTTTTTCTCTGACTGCAACAAACGATGCCTACGAACTTATGCATTGCACAAGGAAGACATTGTGAAATACATTGAAAAAATAAGACGACGCCCGCATCTCAAAATTTACACGTCCGACATTAACACGAATGATCATCCGATGATGGTTTGCATGTACCGCCGATTAAAAACCATGATTGGCATGTTTCACACCAATGATTTCATGGTTAGGGTGGAGCACGCATTTGACAATTCACAAATCACATCGGAGCACTGGGTGGTGTCACAGCTCATGAAACACGGCAATCACGTGTTTGGGATTGACCCCGAGCATCACATTGTTGTTCCGGTGTGCGTGCAACTCGGCGGCATCAATGAAATACCAGAAGATGTGCGCACCCTGTTCCATCATATTTCATACAGCATTCAGCCCGTGGTGGTCAACTCTTACACGATGGACACATGGTTTCGCAGGGACTATCCCATCAATGAATTGCTGATGAAGATGTGCGAGCAGATGGCCAAGGCGCTCACTTATCTGCACGCATGCGGCATAGTGCACGGCGATGTCAAGCCCGGGAACACTCTGATTCATTTTCCGCATCAATCAGACGATGATTGCAATGATTACGATGATTGCAATGATGATGATGATTGCAATCAGGATGATCATGGTGCGCCACCTGATCCAGTGCTTTATGTAATTGATTACGGCATGTCGGGTGCACCCAATGAGAGCGAAGGAACGGGTGGGACCAAGCCGTTTTGCGCGCCTGAAACTGGTAATGGATACGACTTGAGCATTGACATGGACACCTACAGCTGGACCAAAAACCAAAAACCACAAGACGTGTGGTCGTTTGCGCTGATGTTTTTCACAATGATGGCGTTGCGCAAGTGCCTATCATATCAGAAAGATTATCCCAACGATTTCTTCAATTCACAAGGACACATTAATTCCGCATATTTCGGATTCATCAAACATGCTGCCATGAGGAGTTTGTTTCAACGTGCGCTGTGCCCGGTTGAAGACCGCGTTACCGCCGCCCAGTTTTTGCACGAGATCACTGCGATTAATGCAATGATCAAGAAATCATGATGACGCGCCTTGACTTGTTGCGCCTTCACTTATTGTTGCGCCTTGAATTGTTGCGCCTTCACTTATTGTTGCGCCTTGACTTGTTGCGCCTTGACTTGTTGCGCCTTCACTTGTTGTGGTGGTTGTTGCGCCTTCGCTCGTCGTTGTTGTTGTTGCGCCTTCGCTCGTCGTTGTTGTTGTTGCGCCTTTGCTCATTGCATTCATGCTCGGCAAGGTGTTCGTTATTTTTTTTTCAATCGCATCGCGTTTCACATTTTGTTGCTGCAACATCCACATGCAAATTTTGTCCAATATGCTGACCGTGTTCATGTAAGTGCGATACTTAAAGCAACACATTGTGGATGAGGATGCTGCGGATGAGGATGCCGGGAACTGCATGCTGCACCACCAATATGCCGGAATGTAAATGATTTGTCCTGCGCGCAGTTCCACATCCATGGTCTTAAGTTTGTCAAAATCGGCCCGGTATTCGGGCTGCACTGACCACGGATTCACCGGTGACCGAAACTCAAAATTGTCATAGTCGGCGACTGGATAGAGGTACTTGATTGCATGCGGCGCAATGAGTCGCAACTTAACGCTGCCATGTGTCACCAAATAATAATTTCGGTAATTCAATTCATACCGCAACGGAGTTTGAGTGCCAGGCGATGCACACATCACGTCGTACACACATTTGGACACCATGGGCGGACGCAAAAATGCGTCGTTGTATTTGAACGTTTTGACGAGACCAGTTTCCTCCAAGAAGTCGTTGTTGTTTTCGGTGATGTACCGCGATTCTTTGTCGCCGCGAAATGCGTCTCCTGCAGCATGCAGCGTGAGAGGCACGTATAGGTCGGTCGCATCGGCTTCATCAGCAGTGTCTTTCACGTTTCGGAGACGCACATCAAATGCGCCGTAGGTGCTTCGCATCGCTTGCAGCGTGCACGATTCCATCAATCTGTCGTTGGCATAATCAAACATCACTGGCTGCCGCAGATCGCACACTTCTTCCAATTTGTCCTTGGACGGTTGGTCTATTTCATACACTTCCAAATCGTTGCTAGTTTTCATATGGAAGTAAATGTGTAAATAAAGAAACAATACCACGCAAAATATTAGCACGGCAAACATGGATTGCATGAATGGATTATTTGTTTATGTTGCAATTAATTGTTTTGTATAGAATTGATAATTTGTATGACCTATTTTTTAAATGCTTATTTATATGCTACAATAATTTCATATAAATATTACGAGGTTCGTAGGTTCGTCATTGTTTGTTGTTTGTTTTCATTTGTCTTCAATTTCCAGCTCAACATTTTGTGATTGGACTTGATCTTGATCTTGGACTTGGACTTGATCTTGGACTTGATCTTGGACTTGGACTTGGGCTTGATCTTGGACTTGATCTTGGACTTGGACTTGGGCTTGATCTTGGACTTGATCTTGGACTTGGGCTTGATCTTGGACTTGGACTTGGGTTTGGCCTGGGATCATGACACTTGTTGCAGTTGCCAACACCTGAATCGGCAGTGTTTGAGATAAAAGTTTTAAAAGCATAATATTCATTTCGTTGATTGTTTTTTGCTGGGCATAAAGAAGTTCGCGCAGTTCTCTGTTTTCGGCTTGCACGGTGTCAACCTGTTCAATGATTTCAGATAAATTTGAATTGGTCATTATATTATCCACAATTCCGTTCACAAATTCTGAGTCATTCATGAGTGCGGGCTTAATGTTATCTATGTCATCTAATGTGATGACTGTGTCAACTCCGACACCATGGGATCCGACACCTTCAATACAGTTCAACCGATTCTTGATTTCGTCAATGGATTGACTTTGTTGAAACAGAATAGTGTCCATTTGTTTCATAAGATAAATGGGCGGTGCGGGCCATGCCAGTTGATTTGCTTGCGGATTCCGAGTTTGTGGCTGTGGTTGTTGCTGTTGCATTTGCTTCGGTTGCATTTGCTGTTGCTGTTGCATTTGCTGTTGCGGTTGCGGTTGCTGTTGCGGTTGCGGTTGCTGTTGCTGTTGCATTTGCTGTTGCGGTTGCTGTTGCATGCGTTGCTGTTGCTGCATCAAAAACTGCTGGCGCTGAGCAGGAGTCAAATTTGCTAAAGATGGGTTGGGTCCAGGCGCCGAAATTGGGCGTTGCATTGGTTGTGATTGTGGTTGTTGAAGTGGCAGTTGCTGAACCTGGTTCGCCCTACGCTTCTTTGCAGCAGAAATGGAAGCGGAACTACTCATTTGAATGGGGGGTGTGTGCAATATAAATGCACATGATACTATTATTTTATATTCTTTGCGCATTATTATTTCAAACCAACTCACTGTCGCATCGTCATTGCAATGGCATCATGACACTGGTATCCTTGCACTTCAAACTCGCTGACTGCGTAGTCATCTATGTTCTCATGCAGCGCCCGAATGGCGATTTGCGGGAAATCGTGCGGCTCTCTTTGCAATTGTTGTTGCAGCGCCTCCACGTGATCGTCATAAATGTGCGCATTTCCTAAATGATACACAAACTCGTGCGCATCAAGGCCACAGTGATGCGCCAAAAGGTGGGTCAGCATGCTATACGATGCAATGTTGAACGGCACGCCCAGGCCAACATCCCCGCTGCGCTGATACAATGAGCACGACAACCGGGTTTCATTGGTCACATGGAACTGCATGAGCACGTGGCACGGCGGCAGCGCCATTTCATGCAGTTGACTAGGGTTCCAGGCCGAAATGATCAACCGGCGCGATGTGCGCTGTTCGGGATCCTTTAGCGCATCAATTATTAACTGCAGCTGGTCCACTCCTTTTTTGGGACCGCTACCATAATCTCCCCCGAAATTCCGCCACTGGAATCCGTAAATCGGTCCCATGTCGCCCTCGGCTCGGTTGGTCAGACCGCGGCTGTCCAGGAACTCGCGCGACGCATTGCCGTCCCATATGTGGACATTTTGCGCCTGCAGCAGCGCATTGTCCGTATCCCCGCGAATGAACCACAACAGCTCTTTTAGGCACGTCTTCCACGCCAGGCGCTTCGTCGTCAAAAACGGCACGCGGCGATCATTTAGAGAGAAGTGCATCGCCGCACCAACCACGGTGAATGTGGTGCCGTTGCGCCCCTCTTCCTTTGAGCCCTCCGAGAGAATGTCTTCAATTAAATTCAAATACTGGTTTTCTTCGTGGCGCATGGGGAATTGATTTACTGTGACAACCGGGGTCCGCCGATATTTGTTGTATTCTGTCAGGCTCTTCAACATGTTGTAAGGATTTTTTAATGTTGTGTAAATATTCATTGGGCAATCATTTAAATCATTGTTGTCATTTTCATTTTATTTTTCTCTCGTCATTGTAAATAACAAAGGCAATAATACAACCATGGACGCCATTGAAATCACCGCCAAGGACACCGCCTCAGCGGGTGGCGGCTTTTTTAAGCAAGTGTTCAAGCTAAACGAGGACGCCCAAGGCGAGGTTCTGAATATGATGCAGTACGTGGCCATCGGGTTTATTCCCGCCATCCTGATCATCTACGTCATTCGCTACTACGTGCCCGACCCCGACGATGATAAGGGCAGCTTGACCATCCTGGCCGAGATTTTTGCGCACACGTTCGCCATGCTGCTCGGCATATACTTCATTCACCGCATGATCATTTACTTCCCCACGTACAGCGGCATCAAGTACGAGCGCTTCCACATCATTCACATCCTCATGGTGTTCATCATGGTCATGTTCTCCATTAAGACGAAGCTGGGCGAGAAGGCGCAGATCCTGGTAGAGCGCGCGGTGGACATGTGGTCGGGCAATACTAAGGCTGGCCCCGCGCAGGGCCAAGGCCAGGGCCAAGTGCGTGTGACGCAGCCCATCACGGGCTCCATGGCGTCGGGCGTGCCCATGACGGCGCCGCCTCCTCCCCCGCAGCTGACAAACAACCGGGCCCAAATGGGCGGCATGAGCAGCATGGTGAAGGACTTTAACGCCATGTACGCGGGTCAACCGCAGCAGCAACAACCGCAGCAGCAGCAGCAGCAACAAATGATGGACTTTGAACCTATGGCGGCCAATGAAGCGGGCTGGGGCAATTCCAGCCTGTTTTAGACGGGAACCAAGGTTCCCGTAAACCCTCCTTTGGACCCCCTCCTGGACCCTTTGTCATTTGTTGATCATTTTTTGCAAAAATTGATCAACTCTAAACCAAGTTATCATTAACATTAATCACATTATTAGGCGGCCATCATTATGCCTAGAACTCAACCCAATAAGCTCAGGCTAAACATTGCCAAAACCGGCGTGTTTAAGCAATCTGTCGGACGGGCCGGCGAAGACTTCGTTTGTGACCACATTCCTTGCGAATCGTGTGGTCACAAAAAATGGACCAATTTGAACAACGTGAAACACAATTTTCCGGGCGTGGACCTGAAATGCATGCGCTGCGGAACATACGCACAAGTCAAAACCATGTGCACTCCCCTCACTCTGTGCCGCAATGGGCGGTCGTGGAAATTTCCAACATCTGCTTCAACGGTTCGCGACACGCTGAAAATGCACAAGGGCAAAGTTAGATACATTGCCGTCACTTACAATGCGAAACACCGCCATGTGACCGAAGTGTGCGTCACCGAACCGCTGTCGTGCAAGAACATATTTCACACCGAAGGATTCATCGTGTCCGACAACATACTGCAATACACCCCGAAAATTCTGAAAACATTGTGACATTGTAACATTTTAAAACTTGAAACATTTAAAAATTGAAAGCGCATTGCCGCAATGTTTTTCATTGTGCAAACCACACGGCAGAAATCATGTTCGCATTAGACACAACCGGCATCCTGATAACGCCCGTTGCAAAGGTGATCAAATCAAAAAAATCGGGTTCTCCCGACTCCCGACGCGACTATGATGAACAATGCGTGCGTTTCTCTCGTGGGCAACCCATGTGCTGGGACGACGACAAACACAATTGCACTAAGGTCGGAGACATGTTCGGATTTTACAAGGGCGGGGACTGCGTGGAAATGCATCGCGTGGAAGCCGTGCAAAACCCGTCACATCGTCTCCCGTCTTGGAGCGACAACGTCGGACAACAGGGACGCAACGTGCTCATGCTCTCGTGCCCGTTGTGCGTCATCCCGTGGTGCGACTGGATTAAGTTCGGATGGCATGCCAGCGGCCCGCTCCTCGGAACCCAGCGCGTGTCAAATGATCAGTCACGCGTCCATTTGATTGGGTACATCAATGATGTGTTTCGCAAAGGGACTGAGGTATAAGAATGTTTACTGTTTGTGCATGTTTGTTTGTGCATGTTTACTAACACTTTTTTGATGTAATGCAACAAAAATCATTCCGATGTCATCCTAAAAATGCATACGTTTGAAAAAAAATTGATTTAATAATTGGTCGGCTCTCTATCTTTAAACAGTGTCTCTACAAGCAAATGTCATCAACTTCATCAACTTCAGCAGCACAAATTATTTCGGCGATTTCGGCTTCGGCATCAACCGATGCAACAAACCACTCTGGACTTGGTTGGTATCAAACCGGGCAAGACAGATTGATGACGGGAGCTCCGCACTTCAAAGGAGAGCGGCGTAAGTACAAAAATTCAGGTTACACCTTGTTCAGGATTCTCAATGAATACATTGACAACGTTGCAAAAATCGCAACACAAATTGATGTCCGGGTCAGCGTGTCGCTTTCAGGAATGATTGAAAGCATCACGATCAGTGATGATTGCGAACACGGATTTGCAAACATCAATGAACATGGAGACAAAAATCCATTCAACTTTGCCCACATGCGGCCTGGCCAGGACAATGATGACGAACTAAGTGAATTTGGGATTGGAATGAAGGCAGCCGCAGTTGCAGCCGGAAACTCATTCGCGGTGCACACAAATGTCAATGGCATCTGCCACAGGGTTGTGTGCAATTTTGACGAAATGGAACGCGAACCTGGTGTCATGGAATCATACATGCCAAGACACAAACTCATTGACGTGGAAGAATACCGTGCAATTCATCCATTTCCATGTGGGTCAACCATTGTGCTGAGCGAATTGCATCCAAAATTGCACGAGATCACTTCTCAAGCGCAAATTCAAAGAGAGTTTTCGGATGCAATTTCGGATGCTTACAGCAATTACATACGCAATGGATTGATTCTCCGAGTGAATGAAGTTGCCGTTGAAGAAGAACGTGATTGGTTTTCCGATCCAAACTGTCGGTTGTTCAATATCAATACAAAAATATTGATATTGGAAAAAGAAGGCTGCCCAAGAATCCTGATTGCCGCCCGGACTGCCGTCCGAACTGACAAAAACAAAACATACAAAAAGTATGACACAACCCCAAAGTGTGACACAAAATCAAAAAGTCAAAAGCGGTTGAAACAATTTGGCAAAAAAGAACTGGATCAATTGTTGTCACAAGGATACAGACCTTCGCATCTGTTGAAACCAAGCGACATGCATGCGATTGAAATCAATTCAACCATCACATTGTATTCCGATGAGTTTTATGGCGAGAACCCGAACCCGGCTGAACCGCCAATGAATCATGTTGATGTTTACAAAGATGACCGGAAATATGGTTCAACCCCATTGGAATATCGTAACAATGGCGCTCACAATTACAATTGCCACAAGATAGAATTGAAGTCCAAGGCACTTGGAAAAGAACTTGGACTCACATTCAACAAACAATTCTCATTGGAAATGCAAAATGATTTGACACGCATGATTCGTGAAATCATCAAAGATGAGAACAATTCAGATTTGAACGGAGACACTGGCTCTAAGAAAAATTCAGAGTTGTGTCAGTATTATTTGGACAAAATGAAGGTTGACCTTTTGACATGCAATGTGGACAAATTGTCGACGGAGCACAAAAAATCTCGTGCTGCATTGCTGGCCCCAGCACCAGCACCGGCAGAAGCCCCAGCACCCATTCTTCAAGAGGAAGCCCCGGCAGAAGCCCCAGCACCCATTCTTCAAGAGGAAGCACCGGCAGAAGCCCCAGCACCCATCCTTCAAGAGGAAGCACCGGCAGAAGCCCCAGCACCGGCAGAAGCACCGGCAGAAGCACCTGCAGAAGCACCGGCAGAAGCCCCACCATCACCCATTGTTCGGGCGGCGGCACAGGATCCGGAATTTGAATCAGATTCAGAACAAGATGAACCTTCAGATGATCAAGTGGAGCAAGTGGAGCAGGCTCTTCCAAACCTTGTCCCGGATTCGGTCCGCGAAGTTGGGCCATCGGTGCATCAACGAATCACTTGTGCAACGGGAAAAAAAATCATTGAATACTGGCGCAATTCTGGAGAACACCAAGCGACATTTGAAAAAACACTTGATGACATTATCATTTCATATCAGGACAAGTGTGCGCCAGATCAAGTGCAAGACACACTCAAATTCACGCTCAGGTTTGTGCCAATTGGACCCAAAAGCGATCACCTTATTCATCTCATTCAAAAACGTCACTCATTGCCGGAAGATGACATGTTCAAAGGCATTGAGTTGTTTCGCGCATTTCATGGCAAATTTGGCGACGCCGCAGTTGCCGGCTTGTAAATAGTTGCCGGCTTGTAAATACCATAAAATATAAACATTTGTTTGTGCATTTGTGCATTTGAACTAATACTTACTAACACTTTTTTAATTCATTTACAATTGCGTGGGTTGTTGATTCATCCATTTGAAGAAGTCATGACCGCCGCAACGTGTTGCGCATTTTTCATTATCAACTTGCAGCTCCATGTCGCCCCCATCAGATACACCGCTGCAATCATTGCAGAACCGCAAATCCCCAGCATGATGACTTCTTCACGAATTTGATACAAAAACCCCGTGAAGTTGAAGATGCGATAATACACGTACCACACCAATTGAACGAATTCGGAAGCCCGGATCCATGCTTTGCGATCCGGCCATTCCTTTTGCACGTGATACGACACATACAGCATGATGTTGGACGATTCCAAAATGGAATATCCTTTCAATGTGGATTCTGCGCAACTTGGTTCAATCCATGTCAAATTCAACAAGTAGATGGCAATTCCGTGATGCAGAAGGTAGGACACGTTTCGCAGGACACCGTCACGCCGCACCATATAAATGATATCATACGAAAAAAACCCGATGCTGATATGAATTGCGTGCTCCATCTCGTAATTTTGCGTGTAATGCAGCATGAAAATCAACGTGTGCAACAAATGATTCATGTTTTTGCTGATGTGCGCCGGTTTGTATTTTGAAATTTCGGTGAAAGACAGGTGCCATGCGGCCATGATGGGAATGAGGTGCGTCAGGTGCAACATTTGAGTGTTGCGATTGTGGGTTGTGGTTGGTGTTCATTTGAAGCAGGGTGTCTTTAAATGCATTTGCATATGTGTCGTGTCATTGCACTCGCGAATAATAATCCATGTATGTCATTGACGCCCCAATGCTCACTAGCGCGTGAAGCAAGCAGTGGCAAACTGCTGCACTTTTAACATATTTCTTTTCATACAAATAAAAACTTGCAACATACAACCCACTGCCCGTCAAAATGGGCAACGTTGTTAAAACCCGATTGGTCGTGTGCAACGACAAATAAAGGTGATATGCAATGGAAGATTTGGCAACAACCATGTCAATTGTTCTTCTGCGAGAGCAAATGACTGGATATCTCCAATAATTCAAAGAAGTGGCCAACAATGCCACACCCATCAGTGCACATGAAGTCATTCCGCAAGAGAACCCAACCCATATGTGGGTTGGATGAATAAACAATGCCGTGTAAAAAATGGATTGATATATGCCGGATGGATAACCGAGTTCTACCATGCTTTGTAATTGTGATGTGGGCTTGCGTTTTATGTTATTTTATCATTTTATAATATTTCAATTGCGCTGCATTTTTAATATATCAATGTATGTTATGCGTAAAATACTCCAATGATTGTAAAACACGAAAAGAAGGGCGGCATTGACGTGTATCACGTTAAGAAAAATATTAGTGATGCCGGCATGGAGCGTCATAAGCACCAGTTCGTGACCCCCTCTCTCATTGACATCATCATCAACGACGACGCCGACGTGTACACCGACGACAACCGTCTCTTGATGAAATTTAGGAAGGGCAAGTTGTCCAAAGAGAAAATTGACACATTCTACGAAAACATGATTGATTTTGCGCGCACGAAGTCCACGAATCGCCGGCTCACGTCCGGTGTCCGGACCAAAAAGCACTCCAATTCGGACAAAAAGGAGAAAGACATCGCCGCAATGACCAACATCGTCGGCTACTTTGACTCGCTTGGACCCAGCCAGAAAATGCTGCTGAAAAAGCACGGCATAAAGCTGAACCCCGCCGTGCGCGAAACGCGCTTCAACATGCTGTACCCCGACAAATTTAAGAAGTTGATTCCTCTCATCCGAGAGATTGACACGTATTACGAGAAAATCGTGCCCGACCATTACAAACGGCAGCACCGCAAGGCCAAGCAAACGTATTTCAAAATTGCCGACACTGCGTTCACCACCGTCACCACGAATGTGAATTACAAGACAACCATTCACACGGACCGTGGCGATGACGCCGAGGGGTTCGGCAACCTGGTGGTCATTGAACGCGGCAAGTACACCGGCGGCGAGACGTGCTTTCCGCAGTACGGGGTCGGCGTCAATGTGCGCACTGGCGATGTGCTGTTCATGGACGTGCACGAGTGGCACGGCAACTTGCCCATCCGGTTGGAAAACAAGGACGCCGTGCGATTATCCATCGTGTGCTATTTGCGCCATCGGCTGTGGCAGAAAACGCGCGGCAAGAGCAAGAAGTTCATGAAAAAGCACATTGCCACTTATCACAAACTGCACGATATGACCGCACATAAACCCTCCTCTAACAAAGGCGGCGATGCATCGGAGGAAAATGATTTGGTTGGTGGGGGTATTGGAGGTGGTGAAGTATTGGTAGGAAATGGAGATATGGCTTACTAATTGTATGGTATGGTCATTGTATGGTCCATACAAACACATTCAATCCGGCAAAAACCCATCCGATGTCATCCCGGAAATCCATACGTTGGAAAAAAAATTGAAAGCATTTGAAAAAACACAAATGGAGAATTAGGTTTCCAACAACTACAAGTCGTTATCAATTCGTTCAATCTCAAAAATGTCATCTCAACAAGTTCGCAAATCTCGTCAACCTCGTCAACTTCCTTATCGCGCGGTCACAGAGTGCCCCATTTGCGGCGGCACATGGACCAGCAATGGCGGAACTGACAAGGGCAACCGTTCTCGTCATGAATCCAGTATCAAGCACCAGAATGCCGTGAGACAGCAGCAACTTGATGAAGTTCCCGAAGTCCAAGTCCAAGAAGTCGTTGAAGTCCAAGAAGTCGTTGAAGTCCAAGAAGTCGTTGAAGTCCAAGAAGTCCAAGAAGTTCCCGTTGTCGTTGTCCCCGTTGTCCCCGTCCCCGTTGTCCCCGTTGTCCCCGTCCAAGCTCCCATGGCTTACCCGAACCAGATCGCCGCCGCCAAGCAGATCATTTCCACCTTCAACGACGACGAGTACCACTGGGCCGTCCTCCTTGCATTCCCCCAATCCGGAAAGACCCAGACATTTTACTACGTCGCCTGCGACATGCTCTGCAATCGTCCGGACATTGACCGTGCGATCGTGGTTTGCGGCAATGCGGAAAACGAGCTTTCGGATCAGCTCCGCGCTTCCAAAACCGAGTTCATTCGTCTCTATGTGCAAGCCCAACAGTTGTCTGCAGCCGGGTCGGAAGAGATCATTGCCAAACTGGAGGAAAAGATCCAAGTGTGGTGCGGCGCCGATCTCAAGCGCAACTCAACTCATCCCACCTCGGCGCGCAACACGCTGTTCATCTGGGAAGAGGCGCACTATGCCCAAAACAAAACCAATCGCCCCCACAAATTCTTCAAGAATCTCTGCATCACTGCTGATGGCGAGATTTCCAATCTGGAAGGCGAGCGCAACAACTACGTGCTGACTGTGTCCGCAACCCCCTTCTCTGAGCTGAGCAACATCTGGCACCATGGCCAGAAGAAGCGCGTCGTGCGCCTTGAGCCTGCTCAGGGATACAAGGGCCCACGCCACTTCTTGGCAGCTGGCGCCATTGTCCAGTTTGACCCACTGCTGTCGTGCGAAGAGGTTGTGGCACAGGCTATCGCGGAAGCGCCCATCACGGAAGCACCCAAATACGCCATTGTGCGCGTGCGCGACTACAAAGGCAAGGACAACATGGCAGCGTGCATTCGTGTGGCGGTGGAACACGGATGGGCGTATCGCGTGTATGACTCCGAAACGAAATACCACCAGGCCAACAGCATGCAGTCCATGGACGAACTGGCCGTCGTCCCCGAGCGCAACACCCTCATCTTAATCCGCGGCATGTGCCGCATGGGCAAGCGCGTGCCCAAAGATCACATCTCGTTCGTCATTGAAACCTCCAAGGATTCGGACACGGACACGGTGTTGCAGGCGCTCTTGGGCCGCATGTTCGGCTACCACGACAACATGACCATCCGGGTTTACATCAGCCGCAACATTGAGTTGGCCGAGATTGTCAGCTATGTGTGCATGATGGAAAATCCCGACGACGTGCCGATGCAGACCATGCCTCGTCGTGGCAAGAATTTGATTGGATCCAATCAATCCGTCAATGGATGGTTCAACAATGTGCCAATCATTGTTCGTGCTGGTGCTCAAGAGCATGACGATGACCCCAATGCCGATGAATACGAAAAAGAACTCACCAGACATGCGATTCATGCCGCCTTTGTGTCCGGCGCCATTGAGAATCACAACTGCGCCGAACAAACCGCCGAAATCTGCGAACAAATCAGGCAGCTCACCGCTCACCCTGAACGCATGAACCTCATGTATTTCAGGCATCGCCAGACCGGTCGCTTCAATGTCACCTACAAGGACATGCCGGACAAGTTGCGCGATTCCATTGCTCAGCGCAGCCCGATGAACGCTGGCAGCAGCGCGGGTTGCGGGTTTGAGTCCAATGAAGTGGATGGCATGCAGGTCAATGTGTGGCGATGCAACACAAACCAGTTCAGCCAATCGCACGGATTCCACCGTGGCGACCTGATTGTGCACACCCGCACTCGCGTTCCCAGTCCACAGCAGCAGCTGCATGTTCGCATTCCTTGCACCAGCGGATTGGAAACATTCTGCACGCAGCAAGAGGACGGCTTGGTTGTCATTGGCAACGGCGGATACAGCATCCCGCTGGCAGTTGAAACCTCGCATGATGCGGCGCTCATGCAGATGAACTTGTGTGACCTCATTCGCGAATCGCAAATTCAGGATTCGTTGCAACGCCCGAAGTGCGTGACGTCCAATCACGGAGGGGTGCATGCTGCGCATGATGGTGTCTCGGACTGGAAGGGCATCATCGTTACGCTGGAAATCATGCGATCGCTTGAGCGTGGCGGGGCAATCTACGAATACATCAGACGCGAACACGGTGCAACCATCAAAATCGCAAAAGCACTCGGACGCGAACTCAAGTCGTTGAAGAACATGGGAAATGCACGCTTGACCAAAATTGAATGGTCATAATCTAAAAACCCTCCAACAAAACATAAAACATAAAAACAACAAAACCCAAAAAAATAAAAAAATTTTTTTAGTAAAGGAATTTGACATTTCATAAGGTCAATATCCATCCAATTATCATATGTTTTTAAAGCAAACATATCATAATAATTACCTGTTTGATTAGCACCTAACATAGCCCAATCTTCTTCTATAACGGCTTTATTAAAACAACTTGTAATTGATTCTGGTGTTAAATCATTTATTACATTATCTAAATCAATTACTATTAATAAATCAAAATTATGTTTCATAGCTTCTTTATATAATAGATTACGAGCATATGCTAATCTTTCAGTTCGAATACCTTTAACATCCTTTTCTGTTATTAATTTTATAAAATTTTCATTATTCCAAGTAGATAATAGTTCTAATGTTTTATCTTTTGAATCGTTTTCATATATTATTATTTTAGAAGACCTAAATAATGATTTTACCATTTCAAGTTTTTGTTTTGTATTTGGTAAATGTGCCTCTATATCTCTAGCACATCCTACAATTACAATATCATATGGTAATGGTAATGGTAATGGTAATGGTAATGGTAATGGTAATTCATTAGTTATATTACTATTTTCATAGTTTTCAAAAATATTACTATAGTTTAGTATTAATAATATTATACTTACTATAATTATTAAAAGTATTATAGTATATTTTTTATTTATTTTCATTTTTAATTATAAACTAAATTATTATGTATATAGATATAGATATAGATATAGATATAGATATAGATATATAAAATAGATATATAAAAATTTTCAAATTATAAATATGAAAAATATTAAAAAAAATATAAATAAGTATACAAATAATACTAGATTAATATGTTTATTATTTTTACTATTATTACTATTATTTATAATCATTTTCTACTATAGTAAAAAAAATATAGATAATATGAATAATATGAATACAAATAATGATACAGTTATTGTGCATAAAGCTTGTTCTGGCTTCTTTGCATGTTGTTCTCATATTTTAAAAGAAATAGGTACATATTTTAATGACAATAAAAAATTACCCACAAATGTTGATACCTCACAACAATTTGATATGTATAAACCATCACATATAAAAGGTGATATTATGTCTCATTTTTTTAAAAAAAGAGATGATATTAACATAACATATACTGACAATCTTAAATTTGGTCATAATTTACAATATGAAAAATATAATAAAATAGATTATAAAGAATTAAAACCATTAATTGAAAAATATTTTTCACCATCACATGAAATATTAGATATAGAAAGTAAAATAATAAACAAATATAATATTAATATTAATGAGTATTGTGCTGTATATTATAGAGGTACTGATAAAAAAAAAGAGACACAAATTGGTGGGTTTGATACTTATATTGATAAAATGAATGAATTATTAACTAAAGAACCAACTATTAAGTTTATTATACAATCAGATAGTAAAGATTTTATAGATACTGTAAAAGCACAATTTACTAATTCAGTAAGTTTTGATGAAGAAAATATTCCTTCAACTACTGATAAAGGTATTCATAATGAACATACTTCAGATGATAATTATATAATAATGAAAAATTTTTTAGCAATAGTCTATCTTATATCAAAATGTAAACATATAATATGTGCTTCTAGTAATTGTTCAATTTGGATGATGTTATATAGAGGTCATGGTAATAATATAAATCAATTTTTAAATTATAAATGGTATTAAATTACAAATAATTAAATATTATTAACTATTTTATATTTTTATCTAAATATAAAATAGTTAAAATTATTAAACACTTAATATGTATATAAAATATATTTATAAACACAATTATATTATATTACAAGTATTATTAGTTATAGTATTAGTTATAGTATTATTTTTAATTTTATATAATAATATATACAATATAGACTATTATCAAAATTCTGTTCCTATAACTACTAATGGTTATAATAATAGTGATATTAATAATGACAGTGATAATATAATATATTGTTTTTGGACTGGTGATAATAAAATGTCAAATGCTAGAATAGAATGTTTAAATAATTTACGCACAGTATCAGAATGTAATGTATTATTAATAACTAAAGATAATTTATCAAACTATATATTAAATGATGTGCCTTTACATCCATCATTTAATTATTTATCTGAAACTCATAAAGCAGATTATTTAAGAACTTATTTTATGAATTTTTATGGTGGTGGATATAGTGATATAAAACAAGATATAACAGAACAACAATTAAATGATTTATTACAACAAGGTATTACACTAGATCAAATTGCTCAAATTGCTCAAGAACAAGGTGATCCTATACCACCATTAGTTGCTTCTATGATGGAACAACAAGGTATTGGTATATCTAATTCATCATCGCCAGCACAAAATCAACAGACACAACCTTTAGAGACACAATCTTTAAAATCTAAAAAGTATCCCACAATGATGAATTCTACTGAATATAAATCTTATCAGGATACTGTTAAAAAAGAAGAAGAAGAAAAAGCAAAACAAACACAATCTCAAAAAACAAATGTGTATGGTTATGTTTTTTCACCCTTATTAAGTGAAGAATTAATGAAAGATATGAAAAGAACCCAAGGTAGTTTTTTTGTAGGTGTAAATATTGCTAATTTAATGATTTGAACCGTGAACATTTAAACCTTTGCACCTTTCATGAGAAGAGAAACCCCAACCATGACACCCATGTAAATCACCAATATCATAACAAATTGAACCGGTGCCATCATATATATTTTTTTGTATCCGTCTATGCCCTTACTCTGTAAAAACATGTCAACATGAGTCATCACCAAAAAGAAAATCGTAAAAATGACAGCAGTGATCAATGCTTTGTAAAAAAGAGGTTTAAGGTCCATGTTGATGTTATGTGAAATTGAGTTATATGTTACATTGACATTTTAATTGGTTTCATCGTTGTTGTCATAAAATCATTTTTATGCCTAAATAAGCAGAATTGGGTGAGTTGATGGCGTTGAACAACTCAGCCACATGGTGCACCTGAATTGGCGGCGACTTGTTCTGCTGGGCCACGACCACATGTTCTGAATCGGCTTCCACAACCAGCGCTACGTGCCCGTATTTTAACGCGGGGTTTGGCACCCAGAACAGCAGGGTTCCTGGGCGCAAATAATGCAGGGCGGGCTCAACATAAGGGTAAATGCGCGTGTTTAGCGATTGCGCTTTACCCGTGTTCGTTTTCAAAGGCACTAGATAAATGTATGAATGAAACAAATAATTTTATTTGTTATAGTGATCAATGTATTTGGACACGTTTATATTTTGATTATCCTGAACTATTTAATAAAGTTGGTAATGGATATGGTAAAATTGTATTGGAATTAAATTAATTTATGTTTATAATATTTTTATTATATATAATATTTGTATTATATTTATAAAATTTGTATTATATTTATAAAATTTAAAATATATATATAATATAAAAAATATATTTATAAAATGAAAATATTTAATTATCAAAAAAAATATAATAAATATATTATAATACTATTAATAATTATAATAGCATTATTAATATTCTTAAATATAAATTATATAAAAAATAATATATATGAAACATTTAATGATAATAATAATGATATAAATAATATTATATTACCTTATGATGTTATAATCGTAGGGTGTGCTAGAGATATAGAATCATATTTACCAGATACAAAAAAGAAATTAATAATGATAAAGTCATTATTTAGATCTTCTAAAAATATTATATATGAAAATGATTCTACAGATAAAACTTTAGATATATTAAAAGAATGGGAACAAGAACAATTAATACAATTAATAACAGAAAAAAATATTAAAGGTATAAGAACAGAAAGGCTAGCATATGCTAGAAATATATTATATAAAGAAGCAATGAAACACGATTTTGATTTGTTAATTATAGTTGATTTAGATAATGTAATTATTAATTTAACAAAAGAATCAATTATAAGTTGTTTTAATCTAAAAGAAGATTGGGCAATGGTTGGAGCAAATCAATCAGGATCATATTATGATATGTTTGCTTTAAGAACATATGATGATTGGATGCCCTTTGATTGTTGGTTTTGTATACATAATGAAGAAAAATCAAATGACTATTGTTTAAATAGTAGAATGAAAAATATACCTAAAGATTCAGAACCAATAAAAGTAATATCTTGCTTTGGTGGTACAGCTATTTATAAAAAAAAATATTTAGATAATTGTTCTTATGGTAATGGATTACAAACTGTTGAAGATATTACTACGGAAATATGCGAACATGTTGATTTCAATAAATGTATAACTAATAATGGTGGTAATATTTATATTAATCCTAAATTAATAAATTACTAATTATACTAACAAAATAAAATAATATTTTAAGTTTATAATTAATTTTATAATTAAGTTTATAATTAATTTTATAATTAATTTTATAATTAAGTTTATAATTAAGTTTATAATTAAGTTTATGATTAAATTATTATAGACTTATTATAAACTTAAAATATTATTATCACCTTTATTATAAAGATATTTATATCCTTGTGGTAAAAATCCAATTCATGGATGCGGTAAAACATGTCGGTGGCATCCACGACCGACGGGAATGTCAGGCCCTGTGTTTGCATGAAATACCGGCGCACAAATTCCACGCATTCAAATGGAATGCCGGCATTCGTTTTATACATTTTTTCACCATTCGGATTTTGGTCGGATTTCACATACACCTTGACGTGTTCTGTCATTTGCAGAAGTGTGTTATGTAATTATACATAACACAATATAATTTATCCTTAGGAAAAGCATGAGCACCACTTCTTGGATATAAGCAAAGGCATCACGGTAAGTTTAACCAGTTTGAAGCTGCCGTCCAGCATGACCAGCGCTGCGGTTTCTTCGGGATCGTCCAGCGTCAAAATTAGAATGCACTTCAGTACAAAGTGCAGAAACGTGATGACGGTGTTGCCGTTTAGTGCCACGGAATTGCTGCTGGCTGCGTCGTCTGAAAACAGTGTAATGCAGTCGTGAATCAGCGTCAGGAAGTGCGGGGCATCACTCATGTCAATCTTGCCGTCGGCCATAATGTTGGCAAACGCGGTTTTCATGACGGACACGATGGTGCGCCGACTACTGTCTTGGCATGCGTACGAATTCAGCTGCTCCAGCTCTTGCACCGTCAGCTTATTTTGCAGCTCGTCATACACCTTGCTGATTTCGGCGCTGATCAGAGACGGATTGTCCAGAATCACCTGCAGCTTGGTGCGCAGGGCGGGCACATTCAGTATCATGGCAAATATCACATCCTGCACCATGCCGATCAACGGATCAGCCGACGCGGGATCAGCCGACGCGGGATTAGCCGCGACAGTGACATCGGATGTAGTTAGGTTGGATTCAGCCGTTTCTCTTGCTGGTGTGGTTGCGATTGCTGGCGCTGACATTAAAGCCTTGTTGGAAATCATGCTGTTGCGTATGACCGGCGCAGGAATGGAAATGCCAAGCACTGCATTGGCCTTGACATTATTCGCACTATTGGCATTATTATTGGTTGACAGTTTATTTACTGCATGACGAAGCATGGCTCCTCCTGCGCGTTCGGCCTGAATAGGGATAAAGTGCTGCTGTTGATGTTGCTGCAGTTGTTGTTGCTGCAATTGATGCAGTTGCTGCAGTTGCTGCAGTTGCAGTTGTTGAGGTTGATCCATGTGTTTGAATATTTTTGTCTTTAAATAATTATTATATTATTTTTAAGTGTTATTTAGTTATTTAATTTATTATCTCATATACATTACATAACACGTTAAAATTAAATGACGAAAACACGCACTCGCCGCACGCATCGCCGTATGCGCAGACAACAGAAATCAAGACGTCGCAATATGCGCAGAAGATGTGGTGGAGCCTGGAGGGTGCAGCCCGGGACCTTTGAAAATGTGTATCTTTACAAAAATTCTATGACAAATAACAGTTTACCGAAAAATCTATCTGAAAATTTTAAAAACGGAGAGATTACAAATGACCAACTAAATGCAGTGTTAGATGCAACACGCGAAGACCAGACCACCCCCCTATTTGAAATAGAAAATATTCCAGGTATCACGCACGTAATGAGACAAGGACATCGTCTAGATTTTTATGCAGGTACCGATTTAATGGGAAGTATATTAATAAGTGAATCTGAAACCGGTCCTCGCGGGGATAAACCGGCATGGATGAGGACATACGATCATGTGAGATGATGCTTTAGTATTATTTGAAAAAAATCATAATAAACACTTTTTATATAATACATGCATCGTTCGTCATGGCAAGTATTCCAACAGGCAATTATCGCAAAAATGTGCCGTTTGATGAGCGTAAATTGAAGGCTTCCCTCATTTTGAAACAGCATTCGGACCGCATTCCGGTGGTGGTGGAATGCAGTGAACAGTTGCAGAGCATGCACCCATTAAAGAAAAACAAGTTTATAGTTCCGTTTGAATTGACTTTAGCGCAATTCATTTTTGTGATACGGAAACACATGAAGCTGGACCCCTCCTACGCCATTTTTATATTTATTAATAACAAACTGCACCCCACCACTGCAATCATGGGTGATCTTTACGCCGGTCAAAAGGACGAGGATGGGTTCATGTATTTAGATGTGTTTCAAGAATCAACATTTGGTACAAAAATGAATCTAAATAAATAACATATGCATGCATATATATAAAATGTCGGATCAACCAACGACTCATGAAGCAGTTGAAAACTTGCATTTATTTTTCATCATGCGACATTTTATATCGGAGCAACTGCTCAATCGCGCGATGCATTCATTGTTGAACATACTGCCTGATGCGGGTTGGGAATGGGTTGCCAATATAGACATTAACAATGTGAACAAAGGTGTGGATCCTGCATTTGATGTGCTTCAAAACGACATGAATTCTCAACAGACTTTTAAGTACGACATAACATGGGAAACCAAACCGATTTTTGTTTGGATTTTGCGCCAGTTGAACTACATTGCGAAACATGGCATTTCGCAGTTCAAGAACTTATATTCAACCCATCGGGTTCCTCCGCAGATGGACGGATTTTGGCAGTTAGAAACTGATCCAACTCAAATGGAAATTTAAATAAAATATGATTTAACTTTACAAACCAATTTCAAGTTCAATCATAATCACAACTGATGGCAAAAACAACCAGAAAACGAGTCAGCGCAAGCGCAAAAAAACGATCTCAGGCAAGGTTGCGCAAATACTGGAACAGCGTGCACAAACGCAACAAGGGATCCAAATGCATCATGCAGACCACCAAAAAATACCTGTCTCGTCCAAGTCCGCCGTACCCAGCAAACAAATGCTGTGGAAAGACAATGACCGGCAATGACGGCGCCCAATACATTGCCGCACCGAACGCGTCTGGCATATGCGCCTGGAAAAAGGTTTAGGGCTGTTAAACACAATACAATGATTGTAATAATTATAATAATTACATACATGCATAATAACAACAAGAAACCATCGGAACGATGTCACACCAAATCCCATCACTTGGTGATAAGACCAATTTAAGAGACATTTTCAGAACATTGGAAAATCAGAACTCTGCCATATTTAACGGTGACCATGACGCTTATAGTGCATCCATCACCGCCTGTTTGAAAAATTTGGTAGAACTTATTTCACCAAACGATGAATATTTAGGGGATTTAAAGTATTTAATCACCGATGGCGTTTGTTGCATTGCCCGAAATTATGAAAGCAACCGCGAAAGAGTTACCCCCGTTGTTCTAAATTTATTGATGACTGCCATACGGTCATACAATCACATCAAGGGCTCGTCCAAAGCTTCGCCCAGAAGCAGAGCACCATATCATGTGTCAATGCATACATGCCGCGGATTGTCCGACATGGGCACTGCATTTTTAGTGCAAGTGCTTGCACCATACATTAATTCAGGTGCGCGACATGTTTTCCCAGTTGACACACCTCTTGAATTCAACGTTCGCGTGAAAGAAAAATTCAGTAAGACTACTACACCGCCTGAAGGAAGGGTTGGGTCGCTTTCCACCGCCATTTCTTTTGGCGAAGCTCTTAAATCTCTTAAAAAAGCAAATAAAGCAAATAAATCACCAAAAAAGGGAAACAAAACACCAACCAAAGGAAATAAATCACCCGGCAATAGTTCAGACACGGACAGCTCAGGTAGTCGCAGTGGTGGGAAAACACGCAGACATAAACACACACTCCGCCGACATTCAACCCGAAGATGATGATGATTCCATTTAGAACAGTTTGCGAAGAAGCGTTTTGGCCCGTTTGGCGATCTTGTAATAATACGATGCCGCGTGTTTCTTGATTGACTTGTTTCTGGCTCGTCGCGTCATTTCGCGTGCCCGCACGTAGGCCGACAAAACGCCGCCCTTGCTCGGCGTGCACGTGCCCGCATTGCAAATGGGGAACGATTTCTTGCTGCCTAAAAAGCATTTTTTGCCGCACCGGTTCATTTGAAGCGTGCGTTGGTGCGTGGTGGGCTGATTGCGCCGCCAGCTTTTATAGGTGCGCAACAGCTGTTTTTTGGTGGCCATTGATCAATGTGCAATTATACACACTGTTCATATTATTTTTATAGTTATAATATACATTACAACTATAAACACACAACGCATTCAAAGTTGATCACAAAATGTCCATTGCAACATTAAAACGCAAGACCATGGGAGGAGGCAATCCGCGTCTGGACCCCATATCAGGCGTTGGCACCAAGGGATTTTCTCTGAACGGCGGGCATCGCAACATCGGCGCCGTGGGCCAATTTAGAATGATATCCAACGTGACGCGCACCCCCTTTCGCGGGACCCAACCCATGGGCCACGGTGGTTTTGACGGCGAGTATTACAAAAAACCATCCAATTCCGGCAGCTGCTGCACGAATAATGACGCATCCATCATTAAGCCCTCATCCCTCACCACTGCGGGCTTAATAGATGTGAAATACAAGTGGACCAAGAGCCAGTATCCCCGATACTGGGTCAAGGACGACGACAACTCGTGTCGCAAAACCAAAACGCAAGGGCAGTACACTGGAGCCAAGACGTGGGCGGCAGGTGCGTGCAATTTTGAGAAGGCCGCCAATGATGACCCTGCCAACATATGGAACTGTAAGGACAAATGCTATTACTGGATCGGCAGCAAGAAAAGGTTTTTGTACTACCCATACGCAAAATTCTTGAATACAGACAAGGTGAAATCACAGGGCGCTTACATCACGGCCGGTGGTGTGGCTCGGCAACATAGGTTGCCCACGCCGGCATGCATTCAGCCGTATCCCATGATGTTGTGCCACAACAAGAGCGGGTGCGACGTTAACCCAGTGCTGTGGCAGCAGGCACAGGCGCAAGGGCTCTTGCCGCCCGACTATTTGAAGTGCAACCCCATTGATTACGTGAATTGTAAATCAAAATCATCCACCACCCCATCATTGCTAAATTAAATGCAACAACAAATGCAACCCCAATTCCCATTATAGTGACCAATAACGGATTTGGTTCATACGCGGTGAACGGAGTTGCAAATGCGACCATTACATTAACGCGTGGCATCACTTACACATTTAACATCAACGCCACAGGTCACCCATTTCACATCCAAACAAGTGGCAACGGATACAATGCATCAAATGCGTATGTGACTGGAGTGACAGGATCCGGAACACAAGTTGGAACTGTTACATTTGCTGTGCCGCTTACTGTACCCAATACACTGTTTTATCAGTGTCAATTTCACGCTGCAATGTTTGGTCAAATCAATATTATTGGCTGAATAACAAAAAAAATCATGTAAATGCATATTATATACACGATTTGTTGGATGATCATTGAGCACCCGGACAATTACAAGCTCGTCGGGTTTGAGCGCTCCCACGTCCGGGGCAAAAAATACGACGCCATTCTGCGGAACAAGAGGGACCCCACGCGTTCCAAAAGGCGCGTGCCGTTTGGCGCCGTGGGGTACGAGCAGTTCAAAGACTCAACTGGAAAAGGGCTTTACAGTCGCGTCAATCACGGCGATCCGAAGCGCCGCCGCAACTATCGCACCCGTCACCACGGAGAAAATAAACGCAAATTCAGCAGCGGCTACTTTAGCTGGAAGTATCTGTGGTAATCATCAGAAAACCTACGGTTTTCCGAACCTTTCCCTCCGAGGAGAGGAGGGAGGTGTATTTTCTTCTGGTTTTGCGTTTGTTTTTTGAATTGGATTTGGTTCTTTTCAATTTATATCGTGATTGCCCACCTACTTGGTCTTCAAACGTTAACAAGGGCGTTTGTGCATTTTTTATTATCGTCTCAATTTACCCATTTATACCAGACGGCTGAAGGGAAAGGTTCGGAAAACCGTAGGTTTTCTGATGATTATCGCGGGATTTTTACTCCAAGCGCACACTGGATTTTGTTGATGTGTGCCGCATTGTACACACCACCGCCCCGTTCCACTTCATTAATGATCGCAGCATCCATGCTGCATTTCTGCGCCAGCTCTTTCTGCGTCAGCTTCTTTTCGCATCGCGCGGTCTTCACCGCGTCCGACGTGGCCTTGCTCACGTACTTCGTTTTTTTCACATCATCGTCGGATGCCGCCTTGTACACCCCCACATTTGCAAGCGATGACGAAGATGTGGCAACAGTCGCATTCGCATTCGCTGTGGCCCGTTTATTAAATGTCACCGGCGTCCAATCCTGGCAGTCGGGAACCTTTCCGTCATTTTCTGCAAATCGGGACATAGTAGTTGAGAGATATTCTTATACGCAATAAATGTAAATGTTTATGTCCTTTTCCATTAAAAAAAATATTTTTATTTGGTTTTGGGTTTTTTTGGAGACAGTAAATTTCTCTCCTTTTCATTGTCATCATCCATTCGCATTGTCATCATCATCATGAACATAATCATGAACATCGCTCGTGTCGTCCGTTCCATCCGAGTACGAATCCGAATCCGAATCCGAATAACAACGCCGACGGGCCGCGGGAACCGGAACCGGTTCGGGCATGAAGCCCTGGCATGCGATCTTCATCGGCCCGAACACGGCATCATCCGGCTGAATTTGCAGGTGTGGCACCATGTAAAATTCAGGGTTTGGAACAACCCGCACGTGCAGTTCGGGGGTCATCATTTCAGGACAGATTCTCCCAAGCATGTACGCCGAGTGTTCAATGCCCTGTTCCGCCATGTAAATCAACCGTTTGATGTGTGCTGCATAAAAGCCATTCAACCTGATGCCGCATCGCACATTGGGGTCATTCAAGATCCATTCAATGCGTGCCAGGAACCGATACATGTCTATCAAGCTTTGGGAACGATCCATTTTTGTGGCATCTGCATTGTTCACCGCAGCCATTTTCGCTGAACACACCTTGATAAACCCCGACACGAACTGCATGATCCATGGGTTTTCAACAACCACCGGACGATACGCTCTCCAGACCACCGTGGATGGCGTGGTGTCTGCGTTCATTGAGAGAACGACGCGTGACTGATTCGCGCCACATGCAACAGCATTGCATTCGGCCAGGAATGCGTCGCGATTTTCGGCATTGTCCAGTAGATTGAACTGGTCAAGCTGGTCGGCGTCATTCAAATCATTGAAAGGGCCTTGACCGGCTCTATACGTTTTGATGCCGATATTGAATGCGCATTGAAACTCGGGTATGGACCATTTGACATGTGCACACCCTGCTGCATTGTTGGCGCGCTGAACAACGCAGAATGCATTGTTGAATTGATGCCATTGGCGGGGTTGGGTGGGGTCCAGGGTGAGTCGTCGGGCCAATGCACCCAGAATGCCGCCATGCATGAGGTTGCGAAGGCGACTGTCGGTGGTCAGGTGCTTGCGTTGAATGCGATTGGGCGCAAATGTGGGAACAACCGCGACAGATCCAAATCCATTTGTCCTTTTCAACATTGGCAATTGTTGGTTGGATTTGATCACAAGCGGAACGAGCATGGAACACGCAGCTGCGCGTGCGATTGCAATCCTCGCGGCATCAATCCGTTTGCACCCTTCGTCCGGGGTTGTGAATGGAGCAATGCTGTCCATAAAATCATCCACTGTTTGCTTGAGTCCATCATGCGCGATGTTGAATCCTGTGTGTGAAACCATTTGAGCCATTTGAGCCATTTGATCTGATATCGGGAAACCTAACATACATGACATCACATCTCAAAAGCTTTCAATTTTTTCATTTTCATATTGTTTTTTGAAATGACATCGGATCACAATCCCATCTTACCACGCACGCGATCATGTCCCAAAAACGGGAAAACTCATTCCCAGAAAACACGTTTGGCCGAAATCGGTACTGTTGCACAAAGATTTCCGGGTTTTGGGTCCAAAACATTCTGTCGGATGTCCCAAATTCGGCAAAACTCATTTCCCGAAAACACGTTTGGCCGAAATCGGCACTGTTGCACAAAGATTTCCGGGTTTTGGGTCCAAAATATTCTGTCGGATGTCCCAAATTCGGCAAAACTCATTTCCCGAAAACACGTTTGGCCGAAATCGGCACTGTTGCACAAAGATTTCCGGGTTTTGGGTCCAAAATATTCTGTCGGATGTCCCGAATTTGGCAAAACTCATTCCCAGAAAACACGTTTGGCCGAAAATGGGACATCAATCGGACATCATTGCCTCCAAATGGGGACAAATGTGCATTTTTTCTGCTAGAAGATTTTGGATAAATATGGATGCCGATATTTTTTAGAGCATGTATCATAAGGAGAATTGTGTTCTAAAAAAGTTCCGCAAATTACCTAGTGCGCGTCGAATTTTCCCAAAAGTGTTTCGTCGATCTCATTTTTGGACATCGATTCTTGTCCATTTTCCTGGAAACTTTTCGAGTCTTGTGCAAACTCATTTCGAAATCCAACAAATTTAATTTATATAATAGTAATGTATTTATGAGAGCATAATGGTCACACAAAAAAGTGGATGAGAAAAAGTCATTTTTTGACGCCAAAAAAAACTTAAAAAAAGGCACCAACATGTCGGGTCGTCGTAAAATGTGTTATCAATAACAATGATAACAAAATGATAACAAAATGATAACATTTTCGCCGAATTTTACGAGCGGATTTTAAACCAAATTTTTAACATGTAATGTGGTGCCACCATTTTTTACACAATTGCAATGAATCTCCTAGATGATAACAAAATGATAACAAATGATAACATTTTCGCCGAATTCGGCGACGAGATATTTTTCACAATTTTGTGAGCATATTGCATGTCAGCGAAATGCACGCGTGCGCATGGGCCGAAAATGGACATAATATGGCATGTCCTGATTTGGGCAAAACATTTAAATTCAAAATAAGGAATGTGAATTTTGGGACTGTCGCATGAAGGTTTTTGCAGTTTTTGGCGAAAATCCTCTGTTGCATGTCCTTATTCTGGCAAAACCTGTTTTCAAAAAAAATGAAACCCTGTTTTTAGGACTACAAACATACCACACCCCCATAATGTTGCATGTCTCCAAAATGGAGATTCATGTATTCTAAAAACAAGAATGGTCATTTTTGGGACTACAAACATAACAATATTAATTTGCAGCATGTCCTAATTTGGGTAAACCATTTGTCCCGAAAACAAGAATATCAATTTTTTGGACTGTATTAAATGATAACAACGGATTATACAATGATAACACTTTCGGCGAATTTTGCAATCTGAAATTTCACGTGCGAGATCTCACACCATGCATGCAATTACGTCTTGTGTTAAATGCAATTAATGGTCGCTAGATGATAACAAAATGATAACATTTCGCCGAATGTCGCCGAATAATGCATTTAGTAGATTTGAATTTAAATATAATATATTGCATCATATATTGTGGGTTCATTCCAATTATAATGGATTTTCATTGTTCAATCTGTAATATTGCATGTGCTCATAAATGTGATTACGACAGGCACATCAACACTGCAAAACACAAAAATAAAATTGCCGGACAAGGACAAGGACAATCCATCGTCCCAAATAGCATCATTTATGGATGCGACGTGTGTGGAAAAACGTATAAATTTCGTTCGGGGCTGAGCATTCACAAACGCACGCATGCGCTGCAAACGCAAACGCAAACGCAACCGCAACCCCAGGACAAGCAGTTTTCGGATTTGATTGAAGTGGTGAAGGATTTGATGGCGCACAACAAGGAAGTGGTGTCTCAGAACAAGGACATGATCAACCAGAACAAGGTGCTGGTGGACGCGATTCAGACGAAGATGGCCAACGACAGCACGCTGGCGCTCACTCTGGCGAGTTCGGGCGGCAACAAGATAACCAACAACACGAACAACATCACCAACAACACGCAGTTCAATTTGAATGTGTTTCTGAACGAGGACTGCAAGGACGCCATAAATCTGAGCGATTTCGTCAAAACCCTGAAAATAACGCTGCAGGACCTGGAATTCACGAAGACGAACGGCATCGTGGAGGGCGTCAGCTCCATCATTGTGAATAACTTGAAGGGCATGGACGTGCACAAGCGCCCCATTCACTGCACGGACTTGAAACGCGAGACCATGTACGTGAAGAACGACGAGTGGATCAAGGACGACATGCACGAACATATCAACAAGTTCATTTACTTGACGTCGTGCTACCAGACACGGGTCATCCAGGATTGGATGAATGCGCACCCCGGGTGGGAAACCAAGGAGCGCATGCACACCGAATACCACAACATTTGCAAAGAGCTTTATAAGAAAATTGAGAACGACGAGCGAGCCAATAAGAAAATCATCAAAGCATTTCTCAAGGAGGTGCATTTGGCCAAGAACGGCAGTGAACTAGTGTAAATGTGATTTTGGAATCATATTTGCAATGGCATCTATTGTTTCTAAATGTGCTGCCGATGCTGCTGCTATATTATTATCTTGATAATCGTTTACACATAATTGTGATATTTGTAAATATTGATTTGAAACCGATATCCGAATTGCTTTTATATGTAAAGGTAAAGGTAAAGGTGAATCCATGATTGTGTGTTATTGCGTGTTGTTGTGTGTTTATTATATAATCAATGCACAAAATTAAATAAAAACAATGTAACTAATAGGTATTACCCTTAACATTTTCTCTCAGATGTATGAACCAGGAACCCGGATTTTGGACAAGTATGTCCTGCGCGTGTGCATCGGGTCCGGCGCGTTCGGCGAAGTGTGGAGCGCGGACAGCGCCAGCACGGGCGAACCCGTGGCCGTGAAGATGGAGCGCATTCGGGGCAATCCCGCGCCCACCCTGCAATACGAGTCCCGGGTGCTTCAACTGTTTCAAAATATGGTTGGCATTCCCAGGCTCCGGTATTTCGGGCGCAAGGACGACATGGACGGCATTTTCATGGTGACCGACTTGCTGGGCCCCTCGCTGGAAACGCTGGCAACCTCGCCTAGGTTGGACCTGAATGAACATGCATTGAAAAATCCGCCGCCACATCATGAAGCCTTCATCTCTCATGTCGGGCGCCAGATGCTGCAACGGCTAAAATCGGTTCATGGTCGCGGTATGCTGCACCGGGATGTGAAACCGGACAATTTTTTGTTTGCGCGCACCCCCGAGCTGGACCTGTCGTCCAGGAGAGCGGGTCAAGCCCCGACGCCGCTGTTGTATCTGATTGATTTCGGAATGGCCAAGCGCATCAAGGACCCGATGATCAAGGAGGGACAACCACAACCACAGCATGGGTTCCCGTTGATCGGAAGCGCGCGGTATGCCAGCGCATTTGCCCACCGGGGGGAACCGCTGGGGCGCAGAGATGATCTCATATCCATGATGTATTCGCTGATTTACGTGGCGTGCGGTGGCGCGCTGCCCTGGCAGAATTACACGGAGAGAGAAATTTACTACATAAAAGACAACATGACGCCGAGCGAGATTTGCGCGGGATTGTCGCAGCGTCATGCGACCCAGTGGGCTTACATCCTAGAACGACTGCACGGCATGCAGGCGCATGATGTGCCGGCATATGCGGACATTGAGTTACTGATGTAGCTTGTGCAAAAGAATGTGATGATATATAATAAAGATTGTGTTATTATATATATAACTTGAATTTCTCTCAACCATGACAACGGATGATTTGAAATTGCTGGCGACATACGCGCTGTTTGGCATTCGCACCATCAATGATGCGAATTTGGAGAATGCGGCCCAGAGCAAGTTGTCCGAATCGTCCAAATCCTGGTTTGGCGTGTTTGTCACCCTGCATCGCAACGAGAACGAGATCCAGTTGGACGATCCGGGTGCGCGTCAAATCCACGGCTGTCTTGGGCATTGGAGCCCCCGGTATCAGTCCATGACCCCCGCAGAACTGGTTGAAATGGTGCAGCAGCTGGTGCATGACGTGCGAAAAAAGGACTACCGCCGCCTGAATTTTGACACCGATGTGGACCAGGATGCGTCGGCCACCCTTGAAATCAGCTTTATGAACCTGCCGCTGCGTGAAATGGACGATGCCAGTCCAGAGACTAAAACTCATTTTAGCAACAAAAAACAGGGGATTTTGGTGGATTCGGGCAGCGGAAAACGCGCCACCTATTTGCCGGGCGTGTTTCCGAACGCGAGTTGGGCTTACATTTCCCAAAGCCTGCGGCAAAAGGCGGGACTCGGTCGCACCACTGCAGCGCGGTTTTACGCATATGATGCCACGGTTGTAACATTTCCTGTGTACGAAGTGCTGTTTTCGGCGCGGTCGGCATCGTATTTGCGGACCGACGTGGCCTTATTTTATTTGAAGCATTACGCCGATTTTGTGCCGTACGAATACAATGCTGCAACCCGTGTGGCCACAATAAATGAATCAGATGCGGTGCGCAATGTGGCGTGCATTGGCGACGTGATCGGGTTTGCACAAGATTACAGGGTGGTATTTGAAAACACGCCCATTCTTCCCAATTTAGAGCACTACTATCAGAAATGGCTCAAGGCTCCGACGGCTTATCGTCAGGCTTCCATTTTCCTGATTCGGGCATATTATCGGTTGGGGGTGCATCGGTCGCGCGTGCAGCTGATGAGCTCGCAACTATACGCTGCATTGGATCGCAATGCGCTGGAACCGCGATTTGAAATGGGCGAGGCAGTCAGCGTTCTCGCCCAGACGACATCGGTGCCTCGGATTAAAACGCTGAAACGCGCGCTGGAATTCATGCGGGAACGGGCGGCGGACATGCTTTACGCTGGCACCACGCCTCTGGACAACGTGTTTGAATTGAACTGGCAGAGCCAAAGCGTGCACCAATTGTTTAAACTGGAACCCAGTGAATCAAGGGCATCAAACGCATCAAATGCGTCAAAAATATACGTGGATCATGCGCTGTTGCTGTTCAGCGTGTTTGTTAAAACGGCGCAGCGCACCATCGTGCGGCTGGACTCGCTGGAAACCAATTATTTGGCAGTCATTTACGAATGCTTGTCAAACCTGGACGCAGTCATGGTTCTGTCGGAACGCAAACAACCTGCCAAACATGACCAAACCGCAATGGTGCATGATGAAATTCGGAACCAACGTTTGCGATACTTTGCGGCTTTAAGGAGGGGCGAATACGGGCTGTATTACTTCAAGGACGGCAAGACGGCGCGGCTGGACATTACCGGGCATATTATATCATTTTAAACGATTTTGAAATTAAATCCATCCCTTTTGCTTAAATTCTTCTGGAATGAAAAATGGATCTTGAATGGCTAATGCTCTTGAATCCCTACATCCGTCACCCGAGTCATGTGATGTGTGTTTTATAACAGGAAATGTTGTTACGCCCCCTTTTGATCTCCATTGTTCTAGAGTTTCCAATTTCTCTTCATGCTCATACGGCATAACCCATATTTTAATGCCTTGTTTTTTCATGTAGGCGGACAACAATATGTCATCAGATCTTGTTTTGCCGGCAAAGTCCGCAAAGAAATCATCTCCAAAGTATTTTCTTTTATAAGAAACAGTTTTATAATGTTGTATTATTTTTCCTTCCATTTCAAACGGAACTGATACCACAAAATGATCTCTAACATCATCAAATTTCGGAGAATGTGTGCCTAATGAATCATATCCAAATACTTCATCTCTTTTGGATTGATGTTTAACGTGTTCCTTGATCATGTCCGGATGATAAATTAAATCATCGTCACACACAATGATGATAGTTTCAGGATCTGTCACGCGTTGAATTGTGGAGACAACTTTTGTGGCTGGACCTAAATCATTTACTCTGAATATTTGTATTTTTGGATACTCATGCAACCAATCGGGTATAACGTATTCTTCCCCCGAGTATACACATACGTAAGGAATGTTAAAATGAATTTCATAATTTTCATAAGTTTGATTAACTATGGAGTCAATATTAGACCTAATTCCATTGTAACCATGTTTAGTATCATTTAGGCGTGATGGAATTGTGCTTAATGTTAAAATTACCAATGCACACATCTGAATTTGTATTTATATCATTCCATAATATATAAAAAATTAACCATAAACTTATATTAAATTAAAATTGCGGTAAATAAATACATTCAAATGATTGAAGTTATTTATCAAACCCCCGGTGAAAATGTGACTTGGTCAACTACGAACATGTATCACAAATTTTACTCTTATTTAAATGAAAATTATGAATGTGTTCACAAAGAACCAACGTGCATTGGTTATGGTAGTCCTAATTCGCCTCATATCATGACCATAAAAAACATTGAAACCAACAAATATTTTGTTGTTTCTTATTGGGATCATAATAGAGATGTGTATAACCCAGCATATGGATGGGATGTTGATAACATGGTGGAATTATTCACATCAACAAGTGGCATGCATTGCGATTTTAAATTTACTCCATTTTCATATATGGCGTATTCAACAGAATATGAACAATATTCCAAAAACATGGTGCCTTATAATGAAAAACCGAACAACGAATTAACATTTAGAGGTTATTTACACGGAATGAGAAACCAGTTGAATGCATTGAATGAATTACCGATGCAGAGTGATAAGCTTTCGCCATTTGAGTATTTTACAGAATTGACTAATAACAAAATATGTTTGTCTCTAAATGGGGCTGCAGAAATATGCAATAGAGATTTAGAAATCATGGCAGCTGGTTCTGTATTATTGCGACCGTTGTTAAAACAAAAATTTCACAATGAATTAATACCAAATGTGCACTATATCCCTTTTGATAATAGCGACGATGCAGTTGAACAAATGAGAATTATAAAGGACAAACACAATCAAATAAAAAATGATGATACTCTTTTAAGAAAAATATCTACAAATGGACATGAATGGTATTTAAAAAATGGAACTGTTCAAGCTAATGTTGACATTTTAAAGTCAATACTAAACATGAATTTGATCATGTAGATTAACAAATAATGACAATGCATTTGTGTCCGCGTAAATGCATTCAAAAAAATATGCAAATGTAAATAAAGCAATTTGGTCAATTTCAATTCAATTTTAAATGAGTGATATATTTGACAGAGTTCTTCATTATTATGGTAGAAAGTCGTCAAAGTTATTTTGCATCAACATAGGAGCCATGGATGGAGTAATGTTCGACGAATTAGTTGGATACTCTAAATCATATGGGTTTAGAGGGTTATATGTTGAACCTATCCCCTATCTTTTTGAACGATTGAAAACAAATTTGGATGAAGAAGGCAATTTGTTTGAAAATGCAGCAATTTCAACCGAAAATGGCACAATAAAAATGATGACAATTGAACAATCGGCAATTGATGATGGATTGGTGCATCCATGTTTTTACGGCATGAGTGCGGTGCACCCACCCAAAAATGGTTTAGGAAGTGAAGGTGATAGAGAGATTGTGGAAAAATGGGGGAGGATAATAGATGTGCCTTGCATCACTTTTGAAACATTGCTATCTAAACATAATATTGCAAGTTTTGATGTCGTGAAAATTGATGCAGAGGGACATGATTGGGAAATTTTTCATCAAATAGATCTAGCAAAGTTTAGGCCTAAACTGATAAGACTAGAATGGATAAGTTTGGATGATGATCAAAAAAATGACATCATTCAAACATTTCAAAAATTCAATTATGAATATGAAATTGCTCACATGGACATCATGGCCACTCCCAAAGAAGTTCTTCAAGAAATAAATTCTTCACATGCTATTGCAATTGAACCTAAACAAGTGTCAATGGATGATAATTACGATTGTGATGTCACCTTGGTGACCGGCCTTTGGAATATAAAAAGAGACCAACTGTCCGAGGGTTGGACAAGAAGTTTTGAACACTATCTCAATAAATTCAAGGAATTATTGGAGGTTGAAAATCCAATGATAATTTTTGGGGAACCTGCTCTTGAATCTTTTGTATTCATGCACAGATCACAATCAAATACCCGGTTCATAAGAAGAAATCAAGAATGGTTTAAATCCAATTTCTATGAGAAAATTCAAGAGATAAGAACTAGTGAAAAATGGATATCACAAGCGAGCTGGTTGCGCGATTCAACGCAATCCAAATTGGAAATGTACAATCCTCTCGTAATGTCAAAGATGTTTTTATTGCACGATGCCAAGTTAATGGATCCATTCAATTCAAAGTCCATGTATTGGATAGATGCAGGTTTGACGAACACTGTTCACCCGGGATACTTCACACACGACAAAGTGTTGCGAAAATTGTCCAAACATGTGAACAAGTTTACTTTTGTTTGTTTCCCCTATCAGGCAAATACCGAAATTCATGGATTTGATTTTGAAGAAATTAATAAATTAAGTGGAAAAAAGGTGGAACTAGTAGCTCGTGGAGGATTTTTTGGAGGGCCAACACAGTCAATACACGAAATAAATTGCATTTATTATCAATTGATGCATTCAACATTGTACCAAAATTTAATGGGAACTGAAGAATCTCTTTTTTCCATCATGATCTACAGAAACAATGCCCTCATTGATTATTTTGAAATAGAGAGCAATGGTCTCATGAATAAGTTTTTTGAAGATCTCAAAAACAATGCATTGCAACTAAAAACACAGCGACCTTCACTGCACAAAAACAGTGCCGCCAGCAAAACGTCAATGAACAATATTAACAAAACTTCACTTTATGTGATCGGATTCAATAGTCCAGGACAGTTCAAAACACTTATTAATTCAATGATGCAGTATGATGCCAATTACATTCATCAACCCAAAAAATATTTGTTAAACAATTCAACCGATAGATCAACGGATGAAGAGTACCGCAGTATTTGCCATGAATGGGGGTTTGAAATGATCGGAACGGGCACAAATTTGGGCATTTGCGGTGGTCGTCAGTATATAGCCGAACATTTTGATCGCACGGATCAAGACCTTATGCTGTTTTTTGAGGATGACATGTTTTTTTATCCGAATGAAATTGAAGTTTGCAAAAACGGGTTCAATCGCAAAGTGAATGATTTGTACTGGAAATCTTTGGAGATCATATCAAATGGCGACTATGATTTTTTGAAACTTAACTTCACTGAGTTTTTTGGAAACAACTCCACTCAATGGGCTTGGTACAATGTTTCTCAAGATTTCCGAAAATCCAGATGGCCAAACAATCCAATGCTTCCCAACATGGGACTTGATCCAAATGCACCATTGACTGAATTCAAAAATATACGATCGCACAAAGGGCTTGCCTGGGCTGATGGAGAGATATATTATTCAAATTGGCCACAAATTGTGTCAAAGGAGGGAAATCGTAAGATGTTTATGCAAACGAAGTGGGCACATCCTTACGAGCAAACTTGGATGAGTCACATGTACCAAGAAACAATTAAAGGATTTATTAGACCAGCAATACTGCTTTTGACGCCCACTGAACATAATCGGTTTGATGAGTACGCCAAAGAATTGCGAAAAGAAAATTGAAACAACGCACACATTGGCGCGATTGACTCAAACAATTAAACAAATGACCAAAACAAATTTAAAGACATTCCTCAATATCTTGTCAGAACGGAAATTACAATGAGTGCAACCGACGACAATGACAAGAACGACACGACTGTGTCTTCCAGGCTCACGGGCCGCGTAAAGTGGTTCAACAACAAGACGGGGTTTGGGTTCATCACTGCTCTGACCGACAGCGAGGGTGTGAAGAATGGAAGCGACGTATTTGTTCATCACTCCACAATCAAGGTTGCGCAGGAGCAGTACCGTTACTTGGTGCAGGGCGAGTATGTGGAGTTTGTGCTTTCCAAGATTGCGGATGCATCCAACAAGCATGAGTTTCAGGCGGCGGATGTGAGTGGGGTCAAGGGCGGCAAGCTCATTTGCGAAACCCGCTGGGAGAGCAGACTGGCAAGCGGTGGTGTTACTAAGCCCGCAGCTTCTGGCACATCCAGATTCAAGCCCACTGAAAAGCCAGCTTCATCCAGCGAGTGGAAGACGGTTGAACATCGCAAGGTGTCTGCGTTTGCTCCAAGGCAGAGCGGAAGCGGACAATGGCGTCGTGGCGACAGCAGCGGTCGTGGCAGAGGCGGATACAGCGCGGATGTTCCTCCTGCATCATCATATGAGTAATTGAATTTCCATTTAAAAACACAACACACAACACACAACACACAACACACAACACACAACACATACACCACACAAAACATGAAACTCAAAAAGAGTTAAACTTGTCTAGGGACTTTGGTCTAGGGGTATGATGCTTGCTTTGGGTGCAAGAGGTCGGGAGTTCGATTCTCCCAAGTCCCCCCATCATATTTAATTAGCATTGGATTTGTTCAAATGCTAATATGTTCAGCATGAACATTTAGTTCATACTCATGGGCAAAGGCACTTCCCCAAAAAATGGCAGAACCTTCAGAGGATGTTTCGTGTGGTGAGTTGCATTCAACACGTTGTTTATGTAGTATTGCACCAATTTCGTGAATTTGATTTCGTCCTTGGGTTTATCAAACGGAATAATTTGCATTAAACAGGCGCATGGCACTTGGGTTTTGTTTGACAACATAATAATTAAAAACATGTCGTCATTTGCAATGATATTATCATCCAAATCGTCTCGGTCTTCATGCAGAATGTCTTTTGAAACAAGAATGGCAGGCTGATGTGTGAATGCGGCTGTTTGAACCAGCATATGGTCGGCCTTTACCATTGCAGAATCCAACTTGTGTTTATTGTGATTGTGCATGTGGCACGAGTTGAACTGTATGATGGATTGGGTCACCGTGTGACTGGCCCCGGAACATAAGTGCACTATGCCTCCATTTATGTTGTATGTCTGTATGAGTTTTTCAACATGGTCTATGAACTGATGTGAATTATAATATTTGAGAGGTTCGTGCTTCAAAAACAAATAATACGTGCTTCTGGTTCGGTACATCATTTCATGATTATTTGTGTGCAATTTTTCAAACGTGGTGGATGTGCATTTGTGCTTCAGTTGATAAATGATGTTGAAATCCCACACAATGCACAACAGATTGGGGATTGAATTGGAAACACAGACATTCGGAGTTTCTGGTTGAATGTCAAATTCTTTGGTGTATGCGAACAAATCCAGAATGCGGGAATGCTCACTGATTGGGGCAATTTTGTGAGTCAGGGGACTGTTTATCCAACGGTAGCATGCAGACTCAATGCGCGTGGGCGGCATAAATATGAGCTGTTTTCGTCCAGTCAAAAGATCAATTGGATGTTTGACGTCGTTCATTCGCAGTCCGACATAGCACGGAATTGGCGCACCAGTGTCATTATAAAAATAATAATGATAACCGTGAGGCGATTTGGCAATCACTGTGTCTTTGGGCAAGTATTGGTCAATTGGTTTTTCATCCATTCCACTGGCACCAGTCAAAATCAATGGTTCATTTGAATCAATGTCAAACACGATCACGTTGTTTAAATATGCCGCCATTGTGTTTTTATTTTCAAATGCGTTTGTTACCTGAGTTGAATTCATGATTTCGCGATTCGGCACGTTTGTCACGATTTTTTTGTTATTGATGTAACCATCAATTTCCATGTTGATGATTTTCCAGTTAATGTCTGGGTTCATCGTGCGGAAGGCGTCGCCTTCATTCAATTTATCAAATGCGTTTTTCAGAACCACATGTATGTAGTAATAGTCACTGGACACGAATGCATAAATCAATAGCACTATGATTACAACAATGATGCAAATGTATAGCGTGTCTATGTTCATGATGTGATTTATTGCGTTCAATTGAGATACTATAATATTATATAATTATTGTGTCAATTTCATAATTTCTATGAAAAATGAAAATTGATCCGATGTCATTTCAAAAAATAGTGAAAATGAAAAAAATTGAAAGTATTTTTTTATTTTGATTTGCTAATTCAGTGTTTCCCAACAAGCGAACAATATGCAAACTCAAGCTCAAGCTACTACTCAATCTTCTCAAGACATTCTTCAACAGTTTTCCGACATGTTGAAGAGTCATTCCATCATCGTGACCGATCGTGAGAATCTCATCAAACTCTTTGAAAACATCGTTGATTTGTGCACCCAGATGCCGAAAACCAAGATCAAGGCTGCGGTCAAAGCTGCCAAAGAACCTGTCAAGGCTGCCAAAGAACCCAAGGCCAAACCCATCCCCCAGTCCAAGAAACCGGTCGTCGTCGTCACCGTCGCTGCCACCATCACTCAAGAACTCGTTGGACCTGCCGAAGCAGGCGACTGCCCCATGCCTTCGGATCTCAAGTCTGCTGCTGTCCGAGGCCGTGGTCGTCCTCGCAAAAATGCAACGGCTTCACCCGTCACCATTGCATCTACCACCATTGCATCCACCGACGCCACGCCAGTTGGTGAGGCTGAAAAGAAGAAGCGTGGTCGTCCTAAAAAAGACAAGTCCGTGACAAACTCATCAAATGATGATGAGGATGCCCTCATTGAAAAAATGATTGCGGATGTGAAGTCAATGAAAAAGGACGCTCACACTGTCACTACTGCTGTCACCACTGCTGCTGCTGCATTGGGGGCTGAACAGGAGGCTGAACAGGAACCGGCGGAATTGACTGACCTCATGATCATGGGTGCAGAAAATGTTGCAATTGCTGATCCGGATGAAACTGAAGATGAAAAATCAGTTTCACCAATTCACACTGAAATGATTGAGTCGTCTGAGTCTCATCAAATTCAGGTTGAAGCGGATGTTCCTCCTACTCCTGCTGCAACAACAAAGATTGTCAAGGGCAAGACCAATGCAATCAAAGAGCCCAAGGCAAAGGCGTCAAAAGCAACCAAAGAGCCCAAGGCAAAGGCGTCAAAAGCAACCAAAGAGCCCAAGGCAAAGGCGTCAAAAGCAACCAAAGAGCCCAAGGCAACCAAAGAGCCCAAGGCAACCAAAGAGCCCAAGACCCAAACAACCAAAGAGCCCAAGACCCAAACAACCAAAGAGTCCAAGGTTGCTGATGTTGCACTTGAGCTTGAGAATGTGACCAATCTTTCAGTTGAACCCGTGTCTCCTCATGCTCCTGTTATATCATATGTTCCTGTTCGCGAGAACAAGGCATCCAGCGATGGAAAATTCTACTTGATGCCCAACTTTCCAAGAGTGTCGTTCTCACACAGCGGCCACACTTACCTTCGCACGGAGACAGACAATGTCTATGACAACATGACGCTTGAGCTCATCGGAGTGTGGGATCACTTGAACCATGAGATCATCTCGTCGTTTGATGACGACGAAGAAGTTGAAGATCTGTTGTTCTCTGACGAAGAGTAATAAGCGGCTTGACATGTGACCGCATGTGTGTGATGTGTGACAATGTAAACCCAAACCAAACCAAAACCAAAAAAACAAAACCCAAAAAATAAAAAAAACTTTTTTTATGAAAAACAATACAAAAACATATTAATGCAATCAAACAACAACAAACAATGGAACTTACAACCGAAAATGAATTATTGACGTTCGTGTGTGTTGCCTTGAACATTCAACCACATGAGCTACAAGACGGAATTATCATCCCGAGAGATATGTTGTTATCTTCTGAAAAATATGAACAACTTAAACCATCCATTGTTCGGTTGAAAAAAATATTTAGTAGCAAATGCATGACAAGCATGCATGCATCGGCCGAATGCAATCAAAAATGGCCGTGCCTCAATTTAGTAAGACAGGTCCTAAAACGTATGGGATATGACATTCAACCCGAAAGAAGGTGCGCCGGACGAGATCAAGATGGCAAAAAACTATTTGAACGGTTTTTCAAGGTCAATAAAATAGAGAAGAAGTTTACTGTCGTGGAGGAATGATTGCGCGTCTGCCATCATTTGCTTTACTTTTTTTTTTTAATTATTTTTTTTTGAACATGTGATCCAGTTGTATCAGATATCGCTAATAATTTGGCAACATCGGCACCGGTGCCCGAATCAGGGGGTGATGCATGCGGTGTAATTGGCGCATTTGCTTGCGGCGGCGGTGTTGTGGGGATTGTTGTGGGTATTGTTGTGGGTATTGTTGTGGGGATTGTTGTGGGGATGTCAGTGCGCAATGATTCCATGATTGCAATTGTTTTTTTTTTGATTACACGTTTTTTTTCGGCGGGAACAGTGATGGGGACATGAATGGGAATCTGAATGTGTTGTTCTTGTGTTATTTCAGGAGTTGATACTGGAACAAGTTCCACCGTTTTTTTCGTCATAATGCGTTTTTTTGCAGGAACAACTGGCTGCTCTTTGGGCTGAACTTCTGGTTCTTTGGGTTGAACTTCTGGTTCCTTTTTTGGCACTGAAGTGAGATACCCAAGAGTTTCAGAATCTGTGTCCAATACAGGATCCACGTGCATGTTTTTGAATTCTTCTGACTCTTGGATTGTTTTCAAAATGTCGTCTTCCGGGATACCATATTTTGCCGAAAATGTTTTCACAACGCATATGTGGAAATCGGCTACATGTTTGAACAGCACATGAAGAGATGCCGCATATGCCTCACGCGCGGTTTTCACTTCAATTGGAATGTATAGTACATTCTGGCCGTTCTTCATGATATATGCGGGTTCTTGCATGACTGTGCGAATGATGTGTTAAATTGATTTTTAAATGTAAAATCAATTTTATGTTATATTAATCTTTAATGCGGCACCATGAGTTTTTTTATGGGTTGATATACATGCATGTTCGTGCGCAGTCGTTTAAAAATTTTGGTGTAATTTGTTATGACATAATCAACCGTTTTATCCTTCACCTTTGGATACACTAAAGTTTCGTACGCATGTTTGATGTCTGGATGTGCAGAAAGAATTGCGACGACCTGGAGGTCGTCGTCATACTGCCTTAATTGTTCATAAAGTTGGGATGAAGACAGTGGTGGAGGATTCAACATGACAAACTCGTACGGTCTGGATCCTTTATAAATAATTATGACTGAGAGATATGATGATAAATCTCCCCACAATTGTTCCAGAGGTTTATTTTTACCCCAACATGCCGGGTCAAACGCAAATTTGCGAGATCGCTTGGTTTTGCGTCGCCGGTTAGATCTGGATTTATTCATAATTTGGAATGCATACATATTGTCAATAATAAATAATGCAACAATGTCTAATATTGATTTCACACTGATAAGTTCCATTCAGTGTCTATATACTCTATATCATGGGTAAAGTAATTGCTATAATGTATTCCTTTTCCCTTTGTTGGATTTTCCCATATGCCCTCATATGCAGTTTTATTTTTAAAAATCATAGTTCCTTGTCCGTGTATTATTCCATTCACAAAATTTCCTTCGTATGTAGATCCATCATAGAACCATTTTTGGCCAAGGCCATTCATATTATCATTTGCCCACTCCCCCTCATACACTTCTCCATGAGTGTATTCCATTCTTCCTTGACCATGGAATTTTCCATCAAGAAAATGTCCCACGTATTTTGCACGGTCATAATGGCCAGGAAGCACCTGAGATACATCATATGTATATGTGCCAATGCCATTGGGCCTATCATTTGCCCAATTTCCATCATACACATCTCCATTTTTGTATGTCAGTTTTCCATGACCTGACATTTTATCAACGACAAAATCACCTTCATAAATGTCTCCATTGGAAAACTTCATTGTGCCTCGTCCAGTCATGTAGTCATTGCGCCATTGTCCATTGTAAATTTTGTCAACGCCATCTTCGTTTAAAAAAACCATTCTTCCAATGCCGTTAAGCGAATACATCATTGATTCACGACATGGAAGTCTTGAATCACTTCCACATGTCATTGAACGAGGCCTTGCCGTGTGTTTTACTTGACCAATGTAAATGTAGTCAGGGGTCACTGATGATGCTTGATAAACAGCCCCGTCTCTTGGCAATCGGTCTCCTCCTAAATTAACTGCAAACCCGATCCCTCTAAGCGCAGGGGGTTTGGTCCCGCCATGAATGCTGCGCGTTTTTGTGTGTGCATGTATCCGCGCACGTGGTTTTTTTGATCCACCACTTTGCATTCGCCGCGTGTTCATGTGTTTTATTTTGAGAGTTGATTTGTGTGAGTTGAAGCATTTGGAAAATTTGAATTTGGTTTTGCGTTTATTTCTCATCTTGGCACAATGCTTTATATTGAAATGATAAAATAATAAAAAAAAAAAGGTTTGGTGAAGTTTACCTGAAGTTGTTACCAATGAAGTGGAATCAAATCTGTTCTTCTGTTCTTCTGTTCTTGCTGAGAATGTTCTGAGAATGTTCTGAGAAGGAGTTTCAGAGGTGTTTAATGTCTGCGAATGGGAGGGTTGTGTGAGTTGAAGAGGGGGAAGCGAGTGTCAGAGTAAGAAGAAGGGGAAGGTTTAAGAATGTTGGCAAATTTGAAATC
>Ga0214919_10000286_pt1 | contig 86258 bp, 74 predicted proteins | sample LL1503_MetaG_FD_177994 | JGI IMG/M metagenome (GOLD analysis project Ga0214919, IMG submission 177994) | Freshwater microbial communities from Lake Lanier, Atlanta, Georgia, United States - LL-1503 | ecosystem: Environmental > Aquatic > Freshwater > Lake | place: USA: Georgia | collected...
GCCAATCCAGGCGCCAAAACTATAGCCCGCCACCCAGCACTGAGAGGCCGTGGGGTTGGTGGTTTGTAACCAGTCCAACGCCGTTGCCGCATCGGCCAGTTCGCCAATGCCGCTGTCAAATTCGCCTTGGCTGCGACCGACGCCGCGGAAGTTGAACCGCAGGACCGCAAAGCCGCGCTTCATGAACAGGTGGTACAGTTGTACCGCCACGGGGTTGTTCATATGGCCTTGGGCCTTGGGGTGAGGGCTGAGGATCAGAGCAATCGGGGCGTTTTCGCGCTTGCCCGGTGCATAGCGTCCTTCGATTCGTCCGGCTGCTCCGGTCAGAACCACTTCAGGCATCGTCTCTCCAACTTCACTACGGCAGACCAAGGCGGCGCAATCTGCGCCAAATCAGCGGAGAATACTTGACCGCTGCGCTTGGTCTTCCTATGTCCAATCTATAAACGGCTGCCCAATGTTCACCCGCTAGGTCGCGGTTTGTAACACACAGGGCGGTTGTTGCGCACGATTTCTGCGGGAGCGAACCATGCGATTGAGCACTAAAGGCCGTTATGCCGTCATGGCTATGACCGATCTGGCCAAGCAGAGCGGAACCAAGGCCGTGTCGCTGGCCGATATCGCGTCTCGTCAGGAAATATCGCTGTCCTATCTGGAACAACTGTTTGCCCGTCTACGGCGCGGCGGTCTGGTCAAGAGTGTGCGCGGGCCCGGCGGTGGCTATCGCTTGGCACGCCACGCCAACGAGACCTCGGTGGCGGAGATTGTCTTGGCCGTCGATGAGCCGATCAGGGCGACCCGCTGCGCTGGCCAAGGCTCTCCTAAGGGCTGTATGATGGGCGGCGAGCGTTGTGTGACCCACGCTCTTTGGGACGAGATGGGCCGTCATATCCATTCCTATCTGGCCAGCGTGACCCTTGATGACGTGATTTCCGGCAAGCTCAGCCAGGACTCGGCGCAGGCGGCCTGATCGACTGTGACCGGTTCGTCCACATATTTGGATTACAACGCCACGGCGCCGGTCCGGCCGCAGGTGAAGGCTGCCATGATGGCGGCTCTTGATCTGGTGGGTAACCCGTCCTCGATCCATGCGGGTGGCCGAGCGGCTAGGGCCGTGATTGAGGCGGCGCGCGAGGCGGTGGCGGCGCTGATCATGGTGCCAGCCCAGGCCATCATCTTCACCAGCGGCGGTACAGAGGCCAATGCCCTTGCCATCGAAAGCGCTGTGGCAGCAGGCAGTCGGCGACTGATCATTGGCGCGACCGAACATGATTGCGTACTGGAAACGGCGCTGGCCAGCGGCGCAGCGGTCGAGATCTGGCCCGTCAATGGCCACGGCGTTGCGGATCTGGCTTGGCTCAGTGATCGGCTAGCCCGTTGGGACAGCGTTGACGGCCGCCCGTTTGCGGCCTTGATGCTCGCCAATAATGAAACCGGCGTGATCCAGCCTACGGGCGAGGCGGCCGACATTTTGCGCACCTATGAGGGTTGGCTACATGTCGATGCCGTACAGGCGGCTGGCAAGATCATTGTCGATGGGCGGGGTTGCGGTGCCGATACATTGGCTGTTTCTGGCCATAAGCTTGGCGGCCCACAAGGTAGCGGTGCCCTGACCTTTGGTCCTCGCGCGATGCTGTCGCGCCGTTTGCATGGTGGCGGGCAGGAGCGCGGGCGACGGGCTGGCACCGAAAACCTTGCGGGTATTGCAGGCTTTGGCGCGGCCGCAACGGCCGCCTTGGCCAATATGGCTCAGATGAAGAGCCAAGCGACTTGGCGCGATGAGGCGGCGGCTTATCTCAAAACCGAAGCGGGAATTCAGGTTATTGGCGAAGGCGCGACGCGTCTGCCCAACACGCTTTGCTTGGCCAAGGCGGGCTTTAGCGCTGACCTTCAGGTGATGGCGCTGGATCTGGCGGGGGTCATGGTCTCCACCGGTGCGGCCTGTTCGTCGGGCAAGGTGCGGCCCAGTCCGGTCTTGACCGCTATGGGCCTAGAACCCCTCGCCGGATCGGCCCTTCGGGTCAGCGGCGGCTGGGATACGACACAGTTAGATTGGACAAGATTTGCGCGGGTTTGGCTTGAGGCCAACCAGCGTCATCAGTCCCGCAGACCCGCCTCGGCGGCATAAGGGACAGGAGCGTAAAGACTATGGCTGCGGTCAAAAAGACCATCGATCAGGTTGAGCAACTCGAGACGTACGAGCATGGTTTTGTCACGGATATTGCTCAAGATTTTGCCCCGCGCGGCCTGAGCGAAGATATTGTGCGGTTCATTTCGGCTAAGAAGCAAGAGCCGGAATGGATGCTGCAATGGCGGCTTGAAGCCTATGCCCGCTGGCTGCAGATGGAAGAGCCGGACTGGGCCAAGGTTGAATATGCCAAGGTCGACTATCAGAACCTCTATTACTATGCCGCGCCGAGCCAAAAGGTCGGCCCCATGAGCTTGGACGAGGTCGATCCAGAGTTGCTTAAGACCTATGCCAAGCTGGGCATTCCGCTTCGCGAGCAAGAGGTGCTGGCCGGGGTGCAGGGCGCGCCGCGCTATGCGGTCGATGCGGTGTTCGACAGTGTCTCGGTCGTGACCACCTTCAAGAAGGAATTGGCGCAGGTCGGCGTGATCTTCTGTTCGTTCAGCGAGGCGGTGCGCGAGCATCCCGAACTGGTGAAGCGCTATTTGGGCTCAGTCGTTCCGACGACGGATAACTATTTCGCCTGTCTGAACTGCGCGGTCTTTTCGGATGGGTCCTTCGTCTATATCCCACCGGGCGTGCACTGTCCGATGGAGCTTTCGACCTATTTCCGCATCAATGCCCAAGAAACCGGCCAATTTGAGCGGACCCTGATCATCGCCGACAAGGGCGCTTACGTCTCCTATCTGGAGGGCTGCACGGCCCCTCAGCGCGACGAGAACCAGCTTCATGCCGCCGTGGTCGAGTTGGTGGCGCTCGATGATGCCGAGATCAAATATTCCACCGTCCAGAACTGGTATCCCGGCGACGCAGACGGCAAGGGCGGCATCTATAATTTCGTGACCAAGCGCGCCGATTGCCGGGGTGTGCGCTCTAAGGTGTCGTGGACCCAGGTCGAGACCGGCTCTGCCGTAACCTGGAAATATCCCTCCTGCATCCTGCGCGGTGATGAGAGCGTTGGTGAGTTCTATTCCATCGCCATCACCAATGGTCGCCAGCAGGCCGATACCGGCACCAAGATGATCCATCTTGGTAAGAACACGCGCTCACGCATTATTTCTAAAGGCATTTCTGCAGGGAATTCCTCGAACACCTATCGCGGTTTGGTCTCGGCCCATGCCAAGGCGACGGGCGCGCGCAACTTTACCCAGTGCGACAGTTTGCTGATCGGCAAGACCTGCGCGGCCCATACGGTGCCCTATGTCGAGGCGCGCAATGCGTCGGCTAAGTTCGAGCACGAGGCCACGACGACGCGGCTCTCCGATGACCAGCTGTTCTATGTCATGCAGCGCGGTCTATCGCGCGAAGAGGCCGTGCAGTTGCTGGTCAACGGCTTTGTCCGCGAAGTTCTCCAAGAGCTCCCCATGGAATTTGCCGTCGAAGCGCAGAAACTCGTAGCCATCAGTCTAGAAGGCTCCGTCGGATGAGCGATGATCAATCATCTCCCTTCCCCCTCGAGGGGGGAAGGGCCGGGGATGGGGGTGAAGGCGGTGCGGGTTCATCCCCTGCTGTTGCCACATCTGCGTCTCGTTCGGCACCGACGGTTACCCCCCCATCCCCGGCCCTTCCCCCTCGAGGGGGGAAGGGGGCGTCGATCTCTTCTCCCTTTCCCCTAGAGGGGGGAAGGGTCGGGGATAGGGGTGAAAGCGGATCAGGTTTATCCCCGGCTGTTGCCACATCTGCGTCACGTTCGGCGCCGACGGTTACCCTCCCATCCCCGGCCCTTCCCCCTCGAGGGGGGAAGGGTGCGTCGATCTCTTCTCCCTTCCCCCTAGAGGGGGGAAGGGTCGGGGATGGGGGTGAAGGCGGATCAGGTTTATCCTCGGCTGTTGCCACATCTGCGTCTCGTTCGGCACCGACGGTTACCCCCCCATCCCCGGCCCTTCCCCCTCGAGGGGGGAAGGGGGGCGTTGTTGCGCGGGCGCGTCGGTTGCGGCGGGAGCAGACTTTGGCGGAGAAGGCTCTGTGGGCAGCGTTGCGAGAGTTGAAGGACAACTGGCGTCGTCAGGTCCCCATCGGTCCCTATGTTGCTGATTTCGCTCATCATCGCTGCCGTCTGATCATTGAGGTCGACGGCTATTATCACACCCTGCCTGAGACGATCGAGCGCGACGCTATTCGCACGGCTTCGCTGACGGCGGCCGGTTACCGTGTCGTCCGCTTTGCTGAAAAGACCGTTCGCGACGACCTCTATACCGTCATCGACCAGATCCGCGCCCTCGCGCCGACCCCTAATCCCAACCCATTCTGCGCCGCGCAGATGGGCGTTTGAGAGATCTAATTATGTTGTCAGTTACCAACCTGCATGTCGAAGTCGGTGGCACACCGATCCTCAAGGGCCTGTCCTTGGAGGTTCCAGCGGGCGAGGTCCATGCGATCATGGGCCCGAACGGGGCGGGAAAATCGACCCTGTCCTATACGCTGGCGGGGCGTGAGGGCTATGAGGTCACGCAAGGCACGGCCACGCTGAACGGCGACGACCTGTTCGCGCTCGAGGCTAATGAGCGGGCGGCTAGGGGTCTCTTCCTGTCGTTCCAATATCCGTTGGAGATTCCCGGCGTGCCGAGCCTGACCTTCATTCGCACCGCCTTGAACGCCCAGCGTAAGGCGCGCGGCGAGGATGAGATTGGTGCTCCGGCTTTCTTGAAGCTCGCCCGTGAAAAGGCGGCCAGCCTGAAGATCGACTTCGATATGCTCAAGCGGCCGCTCAATGTTGGCTTCTCAGGCGGTGAGAAGAAGCGGATGGAAATCTTTCAAATGGCGATGCTTTCGCCGAAATTTCTGATCTTGGACGAGACCGATTCCGGGCTCGATATCGACGCCTTGCGGATCGTGTCGGAGGGGGTCAACGCCTTGCGCTCGCCTGAGCGGGGCATGTTGGTCATCACCCACTATCAGCGCCTGCTCGACTATATCAAACCGGACCGGGTCCATGTTCTGGCTGGAGGCAAGATCGTGGCTTCTGGCGGTCCTGAACTGGCCTTGGAACTGGAAGAGACCGGCTATGACCGGTTCTCGCAGGTCGCAGCATGAGCCTAGCGCTCGCCCTTCAAAGCGGGGATGTCACGTCCCTGCCCAGTCGCCGCGATGAGGCTTGGCGCTATACGGACCTGCGCGCGGCCTTGCGGGCCATTCCGGAGGCTTCGCCCAAGGACGGGGCAATGGTACCGGCTGGACCGTTCGCAGCCACTGCCGAGGCTGAGGCGCTGGTTATCGTCAATGGCTTTGGCCCTGATCGGCTTACTGTTGCGTCGGGCGAGCATCGGACGGTGAGCTTGCGCTTTATCGCCAGCGCGGCGGCCCGTGCCCATCACAAGGCGCTGGCCATTGAGGTCGCCGACGGCGGCGTTCTCACCCTGCTAGAGAGCCATGAAGGTCTTGGATCAGACTATGTCAGCGATCTGGCCATCAGCCTGCAGATCGGGGCAGGCGCAACCGTCGAGCGGGTCGTGATCCTGAACGACAGCGCCGAGGCCATCAGCGTTGTGACGGCAACCGTTGATCTGGGTGCCAATGCCACCCTTAACCAAACAGTCCTAACCACCGGGGGCAAGCGCCAGCGCTTTGAGACCCATGTCAGCCATCCAGGGCAGGGTGCATCGGTGCGGCTCGACGGCGTCTATCTGCTCGGCGACGCGCGACACAGTGATCAGACCACAGTCGTGAGCCACAAGGGCGAGGGCGGCACGACCAACCAACTCACTAAGGGTGCCGTGCGTGACAATGCGCGCGCCGTCTTCCAAGGCAAGATTACGGTCGAGCGCAGGGCGGATCAGACCGACGCCCGCATGGGCCACCATGCCTTGATCTTGTCGGAGCGGGCCGAGATCGACGCCAAGCCGGAATTGGAAATCTATGCCGATGACGTCTCCTGCGCTCACGGTAATACGGTTGGCGCTCTGGACGAGGAAGCGCTGTTCTATATCCGCTCGCGGGGGGTGCCACTGATTGAAGCCCGGGCCCTGCTGATCAGCGCCTTTGTCGGTGAGGTCACGGACCGGATCAGCCATGACGGCGCGCGGCACGTGGCGCAAGACTGGCTCTTGGCCTCGGGCATGGGGGCCTCCTAATGGCATTTGACGTCGCCAAGGTCCGCGAAGAGTTCCCCATTCTGGCGCGGCAGGTCCACGGCAAGCCGCTGGTCTATCTGGACAGTGCGGCCTCGTGCCAAAAGCCGTGGGCAGTGATCGAGGCGATGACCCGGGTGATGGAATCTTCCTATTCCAACGTCCACCGGGGTCTGCACAGCCTCGCCAATGAGACGACTGAGGCCTATGAGGCCGCGCGCCGCAGTGTGGCCAAGCTGATCCATGCTGGGTCTGTCGATGAGATCGTCTTCACCAAGGGCGCGACCGAGGCGATCAATCTGGTCGCTGCCTCGTTCGGTCAAAGACTGGTAGAAGGCGACGAGATCATCCTTTCGGTGATGGAACATCACGCCAATATCGTGCCTTGGCATTTCCTGCGTCAGGCCAAGGGCGTGGTGTTGAAGTTCGTTCCGGTTTCGGATGATGGTGAGTTGGACATGGACGCCTATCGCTCCCTGTTCAGCCCGCGGACCCGGATTGTCTCCCTCAGCCACATGTCCAACGTGCTGGGCACGGTCAATCCGGCGGCTGAGATCGTGGCCATCGCCCATGCTCAAGGCGTACCCGTGCTGCTCGACGGATGTCAGTCCGTGGTCCATGAGATCATTGACGTACAGACGCTCGATGTCGATTTCTATGTCTTTTCCGGTCACAAGCTCTATGGCCCGACGGGGATTGGCGTCCTCTATGGCAAGGCCGATATGCTGGCCTCCATGCCGCCCTATCAAGGCGGCGGCGAGATGATTGGCTCTGTTGCGCTAGACACCATCACCTATGCCGACCCGCCCCACAGGTTTGAGGCAGGCACCCCGGCCATTATCGAGGCCATTGGCCTTGGCGCGGCCATCGACTGGCTGATGGCCCAAGATCGCCATGCCATGGCGGCCCATGAACATGCCCTCTATGAGCGGGCCTATGAGGCTGTCCGCGACATCAAGGGGCTGCGGGTCTTAGGCACGGCGCCGGGCAAGGGGGCTGTGCTCAGCTTTACCATCGACGGTGTTCATGCCCATGATCTCGCCCAGATTTTGGACCGTTACGGCGTGGCCGTGCGGGCCGGGACCCACTGTGCCGAGCCCTTAATGACCCGATTTGGCGTAACCTCGAGCGCGCGCGCCTCTTTTGGCCTATATAACACCGTCGAGGAGGTCGATCTGTTTGTCGACGCCTTGATCCGCGCCCAAACCTTTTTTGCTTAGGCTAGCGTGACCCCTATGGATGATGCGACCGTGAACCCAACCGCCGAAAGCCCAGCCACCGCTATGGGCCAGGATGAGCTTGACCGCATGACCGACCGCTTGGTCGAGCAGCTCAAGACCGTCTATGATCCTGAAATCCCCGTTGATATCTATGAGCTGGGCCTGATCTATAAGGTCGACCTGTCTGACGATATGGATGTGGTGATCGACATGACCTTGACCGCGCCGGGTTGCCCGGTGGCCGGGGAAATGCCGGGCTGGGTCGAAGAAGCGATCCTTCAGGTCGGTGGCCTGAAGTCCTGCACTGTCAATCTGGTCTTTGATCCCCCGTGGGACCCCTCGCGGATGTCGGATGAGGCTAAGCTGCAACTGAACATGTTCTAATCATGCAAACCGATCCCACCACCCCAGAACCGATCATCACCCTTCGGCCACGCCGTCCCCGGCCAAAGGTCGTCAGCCTGACCGACCGGGCGGCAGAGCGGGTACGCGAGATCATGGACCGCGCCGAACAGCCCTATGCTGGCCTACGCGTCGGCGTGAAAAATGGTGGCTGTGCGGGCCAAGAATATATCCTCGAATATGCCGAGACCGCAGCCGCTCTCGACGAGGTGGTTGAGGATAAGGGCGTGCGCATCCTGATCGATCCAAAGGCGGTCCTGTTCCTGATCGGCTCAGAGATCGACTATGAGACCACGCGCCTGTCGTCCAAATTCGTGTTCCGCAACCCCAATGAGACCGACGCCTGTGGCTGCGGTGAGAGCGTGACCATCATTCCGGCCCTTCCCGACGCCGACTAGGACCCAAACTCGATGGCCGTTGATCCTGGCTTTCTTGATCATGTAACCGACCTTTTGTCGGATCTTGGTCCGGTGCAGGTTAAGCGCATGTTTGGCGGGGTAGGGCTCTATCAGAACGATCTGATGTTCGCCCTGATCTTTGGCGACAGTCTCTATTTGAAAGCTGACAAGGAGACCGAGGCCCAGTTCGAGGCGGTGGGCTCAGCTCCCTTTACCTTCGAGATGAAGGATGGCCGCACCGGCATCTTGCACTATTGGCGGTTGCCGGAAGAGGCAGGCGATGACCGTGCGGCCGCTTGCCGATGGGCGAGGATGGCCGTGGAGACGGCGATTAAGGCGCGCTCTAAGGGCAAACCGGTCGGTAAGTCCGGGGCGAAATCTAAGGCGAAGGTCCGCAAAGAGCCCGAACTTCTCATCGACGGGCCGTGGGACGATGATTGACCGGCCCGCGCGGATTAGCGTACTGCGGCGGTCATGACCTTCACGGTGATGATCTATTCGATGGGAGAGGTGATCGGCGATGGCCTGATCAAGCTACCCTTTATCGCCGCCCTTCGCCGGGCCTATCCTCAGGCGCAGATTGTCTGGTGCGCGGCCAAGGGCGAAACTGTCTATACCAGCCCGCTCAAGGCTGTGGTCGAGGGCCTTATTGATGAGGTGCTGACCGAAGGCGTTTTGGGAGCTGGCCTGTTCGACCTGTTTCATCCAAAGCCCTTCGGCGGGCGCCGCTTTGATCTGGTCATTGATACGCAGGACAATCCGCGCCGCAGTTTGGTGGCTAAGCGCGCGGCAGGCCAGTTTATTTCCGGCGCAGCAGGCTTTCGGCTCAGCGACGCCAAGCCACTGGCGGGGACCGTCCAGCCCGAGGCCGTGATCGACCGGCTGACGCAGCTTTTGTCCTTAGCGACGGGACAGCCGACGCCTCTTGAACCCATCAATCTTGCGGGCGCAAGGGCAGGGCAGGCGGCGCTTGCGCTTTTGCCCGATGGGCCACGCTATATCGGCCTCGCGCCCGGTGCCGGTGGACAGGACAAGCGCTGGCCGCTGGAGCACTATCTCGCCTTGGCGCGTGCCCAAGCAGGTTTGGGAAGAGTGCCGGTCTTCTTCTTCGGTCCCGATGAGCAGGACGACCGTGCGCTGGCGCAGGCGGCTGTGCCTCAGGCCCTGTTTCCCGAGGTAGATCGCCGGGATGACTTTGCCGACATTAAGGGCCCCTTGCTGGTCATTGCGCTTGCGGGCCGCCTTGCCGCAGCCGTGGCCAATGATGCTGGCCCGGGCCACATGATGGCGGCGGGCGGCACGCCCTTGCTTAGCCTGCAAAAGGAGCGTCGTAAGGCGGTGAAGTTTCGCCCCTCAGCCCAGCGCCTGTCGGTCTTGATTGCCGAGGACTATGGTCAGGACATGGCCGCCCTGCCTTTGGACGTCGTACAGACGGCGCTGGACGCGCTCTTGTCGGGAGACACCCTATGAGCCTTTTGATCCCCGTCTCTGCGGGTGAATTGATCGACAAGATCACCATCCTGCGGGTCAAGGCCGAGCGGATTGGTGATCCCGCGAAGGAGGCGAATGTCCGCAAGGAGTTGGCTCTATTGGAAACGGTCTGTGTGCAGACGATTGGTGCTGTGGAGGGGCTTGAGCCGCTCACGGCCGAGTTGTTCGCCGTCAATGCGGCGCTTTGGGACATTGAGGATGGCAAGCGCGATTGCGAGCGACGGCAGGATTTTGGCCCAGCCTTCATTGCGCTGGCCCGCTCGGTCTATATCGAAAATGATCGCCGCGCGGCAATCAAGCGCCGGATCAATGATCTAACCGGCTCTGATATTGTTGAAGAAAAGAGCTATCGGCCCTATCAGGCCTAGGCCGCTCCGGAACCTGCTGATCCAAACAGGTTCCGGGATCGGTGAGGGTCTAGTGGCCCTTAAACTGGGCAATGCGCTTTTGCAGGAAGGCGCTGACGCCCTCAACGAAGTCGTGAGACTTGCCCGCCTTGCGCTGGGTCTTGCGTTCAGTGTTGAGTTGGCCGGTCCAGTCGGCGTCCAGGCTCTCCCACATGATCTTGCGGATCAGGCCCAGAGCCATCGGGCCGTTGGCCAGTTCCTTGGCGATCCCCATGGCCGTGTCCATCAGGTCGGCATCAGCGACGCAGCGATTGATCAGACCCCATTCCAGCGCCGTTGCGGCTGGGATCTTATCGCCCAGCAGTGCCATTTCCATAGCCCGCGCCTTGCCGATGATGCGCGGCAGCAGGTAGGTGGAGCCACCGTCGGGCACCAGACCGATGCGGCGGAAGGCTTGCAAGAAATAGCCGCTCTGGCCCGCCACTACGATGTCACCCAGTAGGGCCAGCGAACAGCCGACGCCTGCCGCCGCGCCATTGACGGCAGTGACGATGGGCATGGGGAAGTCACGCATCATGCTGACCAGCGGATTATAGTGGGTTTCTAACGCGCGGCCTGCATCCGGCTTGCCATCCGCTTCGACTTCGCGGGCAGACGCGCCGCCGCCGGACAGATTGGCCCCTGAACAGAAACCGCGACCTTCGCCGGTCAGGATGACAGCGCGGGCGCTGACGGCCCCGAGGGCGACGCGGTTGAAAGCGTCCAACAGTTCTGTGACCATTTCCAGACCGGCGGCATTCATCGCGCTCGGGTCATTCATGGTGATCACCGCGACATTATCGACGACGTCCAACTTGATTTTTGAATAGTCCATCTGATCCTCCCACGCGCCTCTCGGGCTTTGAGCCAAGCTAACTCGGACTAACGCAACGGAACGCCAGCGAATTTTTAGGGCTAAAGGGGACTATTGGGCGAGGGGCGCGGTTCCAACATTGGTCACGCGGTTGCGACCATTGCGTTTGGATGCATAGAGCGCGGCGTCTGCGCGGTCGATGATGGAATGGACCGGCTCTTTCGGCGTCCTCTGCGCTAGCCCGACCGATACTGTTATCATGCCCAGATCTTCAGTGGTCGAGCGTCGCTTTAGCATGCGTGTCGATATCTCGTCTCGGATACCCTCGACTATGGTTTCAGCAGCAGCAGCGCTCTCGTCTGGGAAGATGATGCAGAACTCTTCGCCGCCATAACGGGCCGCGAAGCGTGGGGTTTCAGCGACACGGCCAATCACGCTTGCCACAAATCGAATGACTTGGTCACCGGTTTGGTGCCCCCAAGTATCATTGAATTTTTTGAAGAAATCGATATCGATAACCGCGAAACTCAAGGGCTGCCCGGTTGCGTCGGCCTGCTCACAAAGGTGAACGATCGCGTCATCAAAGGACTTGCGATTGTTTAGGGTCGTCAGGGCATCGGTACTGGCTTCGCGACGGACCTGCTCGAGGTGAAATTGCAGCCTTTGGACCTCTGAGGTCGACCGCTCCAACATCTCCTCCAAGCTACGGTTTTCGGTGCGGACCGCTTCGGTTGCGGTGCTTAGGCTTTTGATCACATCGCGCAGGCTCTTGGATTCTAGGTCCAGACTGAGCGATTGATCAGCGCGATCGAGGGTCGAGTTATAGTCGAGACTGCTCTGTTGGGCCTTTTTGATCGCAGAGGTGACGAAATCCAGTTCCCTGTTTAACTGGTCGCCCGCCTCACGAATTTCATCATCCAACCGCCTATTTTGCAAAAATTCCACGGCCAAACGATCGCTGGTCGCTTCGGAGATCATCTTGTCTTTTTGAAGCAACCGTTGAATCTCGAGCGCCAAGGGGCCGTCGGGATTGGCAGTAGCATGCATCCAGATTTCGTAGTTGAGCGGCGTTGGCCAAACCTGATCGCGTTCCATAGCCGCGAGCGTAGCCTGACCCAACTGGTAGGCCTGCATACCTCGCAAGAGACTATTGACGTCGGTAGTCATTCAAGGGGTTCCTAAATTAAACACTCTATAACCTTGTTTCGGTTGGTTGCGTCAAGCATACGGGTTGCAGTGCCAGCAACGACACGTCACGTGACAGGAATCCAAAGGTTCCAAATTGCCCAAATAGGGTTAGCTTAGCGCACAACGAGATCGGACCCGGATCTTGACCCTTGGAGGACCAACCTTTGAACGCTACGGCCACGGCGGAGTCCCACTCCGATATCGCCCAGATGAACGCGATCCTTGCACGCCAAAAGGCGGCCCATCTTCGTGATGGTGCCCCATCCTTGGAAAAGCGTATCGATTGGCTCAATCGCTGCATCGGCCTGTTGGTCGACTATTCAGACGAGATTGAGCAGGCCTTGAACGCCGATTTCGGCGCGCGCTCGCTTGAAGCCACGCGCTTCACGGATGTGGCCGGTTCCATTGGTCCCCTAAAGTTCGCGCGGGCCAATGTCGCCAAGTGGATGAAGACCGAAAAGCGCAAGACCACCCCTGCGATCTTGGCGCTGTTTGGTGCCAAGGCTGAGGTTCAGTTCCAGCCCAAGGGCGTGGTCGGTATCATCAGTCCTTGGAATTTCCCCGTAAATCTGACCTTCGCGCCGCTTGCCGGTATCTTGGCAGCCGGTAACCGCGCCATGATCAAGCCCTCGGAATTTACCCCCGCGACCTCAGCCCTGATGGCCAAGATGTTTGCCTCGGTCTTTACAGAGGAAGAGGTGGCGGTCGTCACGGGCGGTCCGGAGGTTGGACAGGCCTTTTCGGGGCTCGCCTTCGACCACATGATCTTCACCGGCGCGACCGGCGTGGCCAAGCATGTCATGCGAGCAGCCGCTGAGAACCTCGTGCCCCTGACCCTAGAGCTGGGCGGTAAGAGCCCGGTCATCTTGGGCAAGTCTGCGGATTTCGCGACGGCAGCGGCCCGGGTGATGAACGGCAAGACCTTGAACGCCGGTCAGATCTGCTTGGCCCCCGACTATGTGCTGACGCCTGAAGACAAGCTGGAAACCTTTGTGGGTGAGGCTCAGGCCTCCGTGGCCAAGATGTTCCCGACCATCAAGGACAATCCTGACTATACGGCCATCGTGGCCCAGCGCCACTATGATCGGATCATGGGCTATGTCGAAGACGCCCGGGCCAAGGGCGCGCGGATCGTTCAGATCAATCCGGCTGACGAAGATTTCAGCCAACAGGAACATCGCCGCATCCCACCAACCCTGATCATCAATCCCACCGATGATATGAAGGTCATGCAGGAAGAGATCTTTGGTCCGATCCTGCCGGTCAAGACCTACAAAACCGTGCAAGAGGCCATCGGCTATGTGAATTCCCATGACCGGCCTTTGGGGCTCTACTATTTCGGTGATGATGCAGCCGAGCGCGACCTGGTGCTTAACTCGACCACCTCAGGCGGCGTTAGTGTCAATGACGTGGTTATGCATGTGGCCCAAGAGGAACTACCTTTCGGCGGTGTGGGGCCAGCGGGTATGGGCAGCTATCATGGTCATGATGGCTTCTTGGAGTTCAGCCACAAGAAGGCGGTTTTCACTCAGATGAAGAAGGACATCGGTCCTTTGCTTCAGATGCGTCCGCCCTACGGCGCGGCGATCCGCAAATATTTGGCTGGTGAATTGAAGCGGTAGAACAAGTAAAGCCCTGACCCAACCCTCTCCCACAGGGAGAGGGCTTACCGGTTCTAGCCCTCGCCCCCTCGGGGGAGAGGGTTGGGTGAGGGGGTGTTCATCCCCCACCCTATCCGCGTCATTGCGAGCGCAGCGAAGCAACCCAGTGGACTGGCGCAAACCTGAATGGAGGATCCCCTAGGTTGCTGCGGCGAGATGCGCCTCGCAATGACGCGGGAGGGGGAAAACCTAGTCTTCGCCGTCCTTAACCGGTACCCGCTTGGGCAGGGGTTTGGCGAGGAAGGCGGGCAGGTCACCGCCGAAGCCGACGACGCGGCGGTCGTCATCTTCACGAGGCCGAACCGACTGAACACCGCGTGAGCGAAGTTCGGGTTCTGATGCGGCGGGACGTGGCGCTGGAGCGGCAGCTTGCGGTTCTGGGCGGCGCTCAGGGCGCGGGTTGCGTTCACGGCGCGGTTCGCGTTCACGCACGACCATGGCAGCCTCAGGCGCAGGTTCTGCAACTGCCGTGGTCTCGACGGTCACAGCTTCGGGCGCAGGCTTGCCGCGACCGCGTGAGCGAGCCGGGCGGCGCGGTGCGGTCGCTTCTGGCGCGTCTGCGGTTTCGGTGCGCTCAAACGATACGCGCGGGGCGTCCGTCTGCTCGGCGATCACCGGGGTCATGGAGGCGACCTCGTTGTGCAACGGTGCGCCATCGCGACCCTTGGAATAGTCGCGCTTGGGCTTGCGGTCGGACCCACCAGCTCTGTCACGCCCACCACTGCGACTCGACGGTGCCCGACGAGCATCGCCGCCAGCAGCCGAGGCCCAATCGAGGTCCAAAATGGTCTCGTCCGGCTTTTGGCCGATCAGCTTGAGCACCTTGTCGAGATTGCGGCTGTCGGCAGGCGTGACCAGCATATAGGTCTCGCCCAAGCGACCGGCGCGGCCTGTGCGCCCGATCCGGTGCACATAGTCGTCGGCATGGTGGGGGACGTCGTAGTTGAACACATGGCTGACATCAGGGATGTCGAGGCCGCGCGCAGCCACGTCAGAGGCCACGAGAAGCTTCAGGTCGCCCTTGCGGAACGATTCCAGCGTCTTGGTGCGCATGCTCTGGTCCAGGTCGCCATGGATCGGGGCAGCGTCAAAGCCGTGAACCTTCAAGGACTTGGCGACAATGTCGACTTCGCTCTTGCGGTTACAGAACACGATGCCGTTCTTGACTTCCGAGCGCTCGATCAGGGCCCTCAGCGCCATGCGCTTGGCCTTATGGTCGATGATCGGGATCGGCACGATGTGCTGGGTGATGGTCGTGGCGGTCGTTGCTGGACGGCTGGCCTCGATCCGTTCGGGATCATTGAGGAACTGCTTGGTCAGGCGAGTAATTTCCGGCGGCATGGTCGCCGAGAAGAATAGGGTCTGTTTCTTCGGCGGCGTCATCTTGAAGATGCGCTCAATGTCGGGGATGAAGCCCATGTCCAACATCCGGTCGGCTTCGTCCACGACCATCATCTGGACGCCGGTGAGCAACAGCTTGCCGCGCTCGAAATGGTCGAGCAGGCGGCCGGGCGTGGCGATCAGGACGTCAACGCCCCGGTCCAGCTTACGCACCTGATCTTCGAAGGACACGCCGCCAATCAGCAACGCCCAGGTCAGCTTCGTGCCCTTGGCGTACTTTTCAAAGGACATGGCCACCTGATCGGCCAGTTCGCGGGTCGGGGCGATGACCAGAGCGCGCGGCATGCGCGACTTGGATCGACCTGACTGCAACCGCTCAATGAGGGGCAGGGTAAAGGCAGCGGTCTTGCCGGTCCCGGTCTGGGCAATACCCAACACATCCCGGCCTGCGAGGGCGATGGGGATGGCGGAGGCCTGAATGGGAGTGGCAGTCGTGTAGCCGGTGTCAGCTACGGCTTGGAGAGTCGTGGGCGATAGGCCCAGTTGGGAAAATTCTGTCATGTCACGCTGTAAGGAGCCGGAGCCGCCCGTGCTTGGGCGAACGGGCAGCGCGGATTCGCCGAGCCTGCTCCTGACTATGGCCTTGTCTTACGGTGAATGACGCAGAAGTCAAGGATTGGGCGACGTCACTGGCTGTCCGTCTTTCAGGGCAGCAATGGCTTGCGTTTAAACGTCGAGATCATCCACTGCAAATTCCGCATTCTCCTGAATAAAGCGGAACCGTAACTCAGGTTTTCTGCCCATCAGGGTTTCGACCAGATCTTCAACCGCCTCTTCAGAGCGGGGCAGGGTGACGCGGGCCAAGGTGCGTTTGGCCGGGTCCATGGTGGTTTCTTTGAGCTGGGCGGGCATCATCTCGCCAAGACCTTTGAAGCGGCCGATTTCGGGCTTCTTGTTCTTGAACATCCCCGCCATCAACTCGTCCTTGTGGGCGTCGTCGCGGGCATAGACGGTCTTGCCATTGTGGCTGAGGCGATAGAGCGGTGGCAGGGCGAGGAACAGGCGACCCGCCCGGATCAGACCCGGCATGGTGCGATAGAAGAAGGTGATCAGCAGGCTGGCAATGTGGGCGCCGTCAACGTCAGCATCGGTCATGATGACGATGCGCTCATAGCGCAGGTCCTCTTCCTTGAACCGGTTACCGCCCTGCACACCGAGCGCCAGCAACAGGTCCGACAGTTCGGTATTTTTCCCCGCCTTGTCATTGGTGGCCGAGGCGACATTGAGGATCTTACCGCGCAGGGGCAGGATGGCCTGGGTCTGGCGATTGCGGGCCTGTTTGGCCGAGCCACCAGCGGAATCGCCTTCGACGATGAACAGTTCCGTGCCGTCCGTGGCTTGGCCTGAACAGTCTGCCAGCTTGCCCGGCAGGCGCAACTTTCGCGTGGCCGAGGCGCGGGCCACATCCTTGTCACGGCGGCGCTTGAGCCGGTCCTCGGCCCGCTCGATGATGAACTGTAGCAGCCGGTCCGCCGACTTGGGCGCTGCTGTCAGCCAGTGATCGAACGGATCGCGCAGGACCGTTTCGACCAGCCTTTGCGCCTCGGACGAGGACAGTTTTTCCTTGGTCTGGCCTTGGAATTCGGGGTTGCGGATAAAGACCGAGATCAAGGCCCCGGCATTGCCGATGACGTCCTCGGCGGTGATCAGGCCAGCCCGTTTCTCGCCGGTCATTTCGCCATAGGCCTTAAGGCCGCGCATCAGGGTCGCGCGCAGACCCGCCTCGTGGGTGCCGCCTTCGGTCGTGGGTACGGTGTTGCAGTAGGACTGCATGAAGCTGTCGCTGTCACCAAAGCCGATGGGGGACCAGGTGATGGCCCACTCGACCGCGCCGCCCTCATTGCTTCCGGCCTTGGTCGGGCGCTCGATACGGCCGCTGAAGGTTTCGGTCAGGGTCTCAGTCGTGGCGACACGCTCAGCGAGGAAATCCGCCAAGCCGTTGGGGAAGTGGAAGACGGCCTCGGCGGGGGTATGGTCGGTGACCCGTTCGGGCGCGCAGGACCAGCGGATCTCGACGCCGCGAAACAGATAGGCCTTGGAGCGGGCCATGCGATAGAGGCGGGCAGGCTTGAAGGCCGCGCCTTCACCAAAGATGGTCTCGTCGGGCAGGAACCTTAAAGACGAGCCATGCTTGCGCGAGGGTCCGACCCGTTCCAGCGCCGTGACGGGCTTGCCGCGTGAGAAGCTCTGGCGATGCTCAGCCCCATCGCGCCAGACGGTGACGTCGAGCTGCTCGGACAGGGCGTTCACCACCGAAATGCCGACCCCGTGCAGACCGCCAGAGGTCTCATAGCTCTTGCCCGAAAACTTACCGCCCGAATGCAGGACGGTCATGATCACTTCGAGCGCCGACTTGTCGGTATATTTTGGGTGCGGGTCGACCGGGATGCCGCGTCCATCGTCGCGCACCACCAGCGCTCCGTCCGCCTCTAGGCGAACCTCGATGAACTTGGCATGGCCCGCGACGGCCTCGTCCATGGCATTGTCAAGCACCTCAGCGAACAGGTGGTGCAAGGCGCGCTCGTCGGTGCCGCCAATATACATGCCAGGGCGCTTGCGGACCGGCTCTAGTCCCTCGAGGACCTCAATGTCTTTGGCCGAATAGCCGGACGCGGCGGCGGCGGCGTTGGAGGCAGCCTGTGTGGGTATATCAGCAGCCACCTTTAGCGCAGGCTCAGTGGCCTGCACGGGGGCAACGACCGCAGGCTTTGGGCTTGCGGGTGCGACGGAGGGCGTTGGGGCGGCGGCCTGAGGGGTATCGTCGAACAGGGAGCCTTGCGGAGGAATGGTAGCCATGGCCTTAGAATGAAGCGATTCTCACCCAGACCGTATGCCGCTTAGCGATAGGCCGGTGGGTAGTCGGACTTGCCCGGTCGATAGCGTTCAGCCAGTTCCAAGCTGCGCGAGGTCATGGGCTGTTCCTTGCCTTGGATAAAGACCGACGTGGCATAGGTCGTCACCTCCAAGGGATCACCGGTCCAGATGACCAGATCCGCGTCCTTGCCGGGCTCGAGGCTGCCGATCCGGTCAGCGAGACCCCAGATCTTGGCGGGGTTGATCGTCACCGAGGCCATGGCCGCGCTATAGGGCAGGCCATAGGACACGGCCAATCCGGCATTGAACCGGCCTTGGCGCAGATTGTTATAGTCGCGGCTGCCCATCACGGCGACCGTGACCCCCGCAGCATTCAGACGACCCGCATTTTGTAGGGTCGAGCCGAGGGTTTCAAAACTTCCTGGCAGGTCGGCCTGTCCATCGACCAGAACGGGAACCCCGGCCTTGGCGATGGCATCGGCGACCATCCAGCCCTCTTCGGCCCCTTCAAGGATCAGCTTTAGCTTTTGCTCTGAAGCGAATTTGAGGATTTGGGTGATGTCAGAGGCGCGGTGAACCCGAACCAGCAAGGGCATGCGACCCTCGACCACAGGGATCAGGGCTTCCAGATCATCACGGCTATAGGGATAGGGGCGGCTGGCCCCCATATCGAAGGCCGTGCGGTTTCGGGCATAGTGGCGCGCATCATCGAGCGCTGATTTCATCAGAACAATGGCCGCGCCGCGTGATCCGCCCGCATAGGCCGCGCCTGCCTCGCCAAGGTCCAGAGCCATGCCGATCTTGGCCTTGACGACGGCTTCTGTGACACCAGCGGCCAGCGTAGCGGTGGCAACTTGGCCCGCAAACAGACTGGCTTCACCATCTTCGAAGCTGCCAGAAAAATCATCTGCGCCATCGTCCTTATGGCCGCCGGAGCCGCCGCGCCCGAGCACGGGCGTGACGACCGCGCGGGTGACGCCGCTTAGCCGTGCAAGAGGAATGAGGGCGGAGTTTGGATTGACGCCATATTGCACGTCAAAGGCCGCGCCCATCCGCTTTCCAGCGGAATCGTCGATCGTGTCGCCGATCTGTTCGACCTCTGCGACGGTCAGGCTGGTGCTGGGCAGGACAAGGCCGGGGCTAACCGTCTTGCCGCTGGCGTCGATGATCTTGGCGTCAGCGGGAACCGCGACCTTGGTCCCGACGGCAACAATCTTTCCGTCCTTGATCAGGACCGTTCCCGAGGGAATGTCACCGGCTGGGCCTTGGCTGAGGATATGGCCACCGACAATGGCGATGGTCTGGGCCGCAGCGGGCAGGGCGGCGAGCAGGCTCAGGGCAGAGGCTGCGGCAATCAGTGAGGTCTTGCGGATCATGGGTGAACCCCTTCGCCTGGCTGGCCAAGTTCGAAATCGGATTTGGGTTGATAGCGCGGGTCCTTGCGGTCAAAGACCACGGCTCCATCGATGAAGACGGTGTCAGCGGTGGAATAGACGCTGAAGGGATCGCCGCTCCAAAGAACGACATCGGCATTTTTGCCGGGTGTCAAAGAGCCGGTCTGATCGTCAATGCCCATGCCCTTAGCAGGGTTGAGGGTGATCCAAGCGATGGCATCGGCGCGGCTGACCGGAAGGCCCATCCGAGCCCCGGCCCCCATAGCAATTGCAGCCTCTTGGTTGAGGTGCTGGGTCATGATCGGGTCGTCAGAATGGATGATTACGCAGGCCCCGGCCTTTTGACCAATGGCCGCATTCTCGGCAATGCCGTCATAGGACTCCATCTTAAAGCCCGCCCAATCGGCCCAGGTGGCATAGCAGATGCCTTCCTTGGCCAGCAGGTCGGCGATCTTGTAGGCTTCAGAAGAATGGTGGAACACGCTGATCTTAAAACCAAATTCGCGTGAGATGTCGATCATGGTCGCCATTTCATCGGCGCGGTAGCAGTGGTTTTGAATGCGGATCTCACCGGCCAAGACCCCAGACAGGGTGTCGAGATTGAGGCTGCGCTCAGGCGGATCGGCCTTTTCGCCCTTGGCGATCTTGGCGCGGTAATCATCCCACTTGCGCTTATAGCTCGCCGCTTGGATCCAAGCGCTGCGATAGCCTGCGACATTGCCCATGCGCGTGGCGGGCGAGCGGCCCTTGTGGCCATAGACCCGCTTGGGATTTTCCCCACAGGCCATTTTCAGGCCGTAAGGGGCACCTGGAAACTTCATGCCCTCGGTCGTGAGGGCGGGTACGTTCTTGAGGGTGACGGACCGGCCACCGAACAGGTTTGCCGAGCCGGGAAGGATTTGCAAGGTCGTGACCCCGCCCGCTCGCGCGCGGTTAAAGCCGGGGTCCTGAGGCCAGACCGAATGTTCGGCCCAGACATGAGCCGTATTGGGCTCAGTCATCTCATTGCCGTCGGAGAGCGACTCCACGCCCGGTGACGGATAGACGCCAAGATGGGAGTGGATGTCGATAATGCCCGGCGTGATCCACTTACCCTTCGCGTCAACGATCTTGGCACCCGCGGGGACTTGAACATCCTTGCCGACCGCGACGATCTTGCCGCCGTCGATGACGACCGTGCCGCTGTCGATCTCTTCGCCGGTCGCCGTCAGGATGTGACCGCCGACCAAGGCCGTGAGTTGCGAGGGTAGGGGCTTGTAGGTGCTGCCAAAGGGGGCAGGGCCCGCTTTTGGATCTGATCCTTTGGGCAGAACGACGGCGACCTTCGCGGCATCGGTCATCTTGACCTTTGAGCCGGGACCGTTCGAGGGGACGACCGAGGCGACGGGGTTGTTCGCTGGGGCGACGGATACGACCGAGACGCAGGCGCTCAACAGAGAGGCAGTTGTCGCGATAAGGGCCAGCCTGACCAGAAGGGGGGAGTGCATCATGAATCGTCCTGTGGTTTCCAAGACAATGCGCACCCTAATGGGACGTGAATCAAGTCCTTCCGGGTCACCTCTCCACGAAAAAGGGCTGCGGATCGCTCCGCAGCCCTAGATCATTTAATCTCACATCAGCCTAGGCTGATGGGATTAGCACTTGTAGTACATGTCGAACTCGACAGGGTGCGGGTGCAGTTGCAAGCGCATCACCTCTTCCATCTTCAGCTCGATGTAGCTGTCGATGAAATCGTCGTCCATGACGCCGCCAGCCTTGAGGAAGCCACGGTCCTTGTCGAGATTGTCCAGAGCTTCTTGCAGGCTGCCGCAGACTTCAGGGATCTTCTTCATCTCGCGAGGCGGAAGATCATAGAGGTTCTTATCGGCTGGGCCGCCTGGATCGATCTTATTGGCGATCCCGTCCAGACCGGCCATCAGCAGAGCCGTGAAGGTCAGGTAGGGGTTGCCCATGGGGTCGGGGAAGCGCGCTTCGATGCGCTTGCCCTTGGGGCTGTCGACGTGAGGAATACGGATCGAGGCCGAACGGTTACGGGCCGAATAGGCCAGCTTCACCGGGGCTTCATAGCCGGGGACCAGACGCTTGTAGGAGTTGGTCGTCGAGTTCGAGAAGGCGTTGATGGCCTTGGCGTGCTTGATGATGCCGCCGATGTACCAGAGGCACAGCTGCGACAGGCCAGCATACTTGTCACCGGCGAACAGGGGCTTGCCTTCACCCCAGATCGACTGGTGCACATGCATGCCGCTGCCGTTATCGGCAAACATTGGCTTGGCCATGAAGGTTGCAGACTTGCCATAGGCGGCCGCAACATTGTGGATCACGTACTTGTACATCTGAAGGCGGTCGGCCATGACGATCATGGTGTCGAACTTCAGACCCAGTTCGTGCTGAGCGGGGGCCACTTCGTGGTGATGCTTCTCAGGCTTCATGCCCAACTCGCCCATGACGGCCAGCATTTCGCCGCGCAGGTCTTGACCGGAGTCAACGGGGTTCACAGGGAAGTAGCCGCCCTTAGGCCCAGGGCGGTGGCCCATATTGCCTTCTGGATAGGACTTGCCGGTGTTGATTGGCAGTTCGCTGGCATCATAGGAGTAGCCGGTATTGTGCGGGTCGGTGGACCACTTCACATCGTCGAAGATGAAGAACTCCGCTTCGGGGCCGAAATAGACCGTGTCGCCCACGCCAGCGGCCTTGACGTAGTTGAAGGCCTTCTTGGCAATCGAGCGGGGGTCGCGGTTGTAGGGCTCGTTGGTGTCGGGGTTCAGCACGTCGCAGAACAGAACCATCGTGGTCTGCTGATAGAACGGATCGATGTGAGCCGTCGTCAGGTCCGGACGCAGCTTCATGTCCGATTCATTGATGGCCTTCCAGCCAGCGATCGAGGAACCATCGAACATGGTGCCGTCGTTGAGGAAGTCGTCATCGACTAGGTCGATGTCAAAGGTAACGTGCTGCATCTTGCCGCGAACGTCGGTAAAGCGAACGTCAACATATTTGACGTCCTTTTCTTTGATTTCGGCCAGAATTTTCTCGGCTGTCATGCTCGTGGTCCCTTGAGAGCGTGGAGAGGGTTAGTCATTAGAAGGTGGTTAGATCGCCAAGTCGCCCGTTTCGCCTGTGCGAATACGGATGACCTCGACAATTTCAGAAACAAAGATCTTGCCGTCACCAATACGGCCCGTGCGAGCTGCTGTCTGAATGGCTTCGAGCGCGGATGCAAGCTGTCCGTCGGAAACGACCAGCTCAATTTTGATCTTGGGCAAGAAATCCACAACATATTCCGCGCCACGATAGAGCTCGGTATGGCCCTTTTGGCGACCATAGCCCTTGGCCTCGATCACCGTCATGCCCTGAACGCCGAGCTCCTGTAGGGCCTCTTTCACTTCATCAAGTTTGAAAGGCTTTATAACAGCTTCAATCTTTTTCATGGGCGGGGGTTCATGGCCGGGCTTTGTGGCCGATACGGTTACCAATTAGGGCCGTCCGACGGTGGATCTGTACAGTGAAGACGGAGCACATGGCTGCGGCCTTAAACAAGCCGCCTCAATGTCGCATCCCCACTGAGGTTACTCATGGCTCTATGATGGCTAAAAATTCATCACGCAACGCATAATTTTGCGTCATTTAGGGGTTGGGCGAAAATGGCTTGAGGTCGAGCCTCTAAGCCTTAGGATCGAAACGTTGGCGCGCGCTTTGGTCAATCCCGCTGCCGTGGCCGAACTAAATTCAGCATTAAGCGTGCAAATTTGGCGAATTCAGTAGTTTTGATTTCTAATTAACGAGCGTTTCGGAAGGCTGTGAAATGAGCAAAGTGTACATGATCCGGCATGGCAAGCCCGCCTCGACATGGGGCGATGCGGATCCTGATCCGGGTTTGGACGAGACCGGGCACGCTCAGGCGCGATCTGCTGCGGAACTTTTGCTGGCCTTGCCGCAAGCCGATAGGCCAACCGCCGTGATCAGTTCGCCGCTGCGTCGTTGCCGTGAAACGGCTCAACCCTTTGCCGATGCGCTAGGCGTTCCGGTGATCATCGACCCGCGGGTGGGCGAGATACCAACCCCCAAGGCCCTGACCGCTGAGGAGCGTCCAGCGTGGCTTAAGTCCGCATTCGGCGGCCTGTGGCGCGATATGGTCGGGGATATGGACTATCTCGATTGGCGAGCCAGCGTCAGCGCGGCTGTGGCTAGCTACGAAGGCATGGCGGTCTTTAGTCATTATGTTGCAATCAATGCCGTTGTATCCCTGAGTCAGAATGATGATCGAGTCTTGTGTTGCACCCCGGACCACACCTCAATCCTGACCTTTGCGGTCGAAGAGGGGCGGGTTCGTCTCCTTTCGCTCGGCCAACAGGCTGATACGCAGGTTCTTTAGGCGCTATGATTCACGACAATTCTCCGGACCTGTGGCTAAGCAAGTTCCCTTGGCCGACGGCCGCCTCGCATAAACATAGCCGGGGCCGGATGATTGTGGTTTCCGGCAATGCGTGGAGTACCGGCGCGGCGCGATTGACAGCCAGGGCGGGCCTGAGGATCGGGGCGGGTCTGGTAATCCTTCTGTCATCGCCTGAAGCTCTGGCGGTTAATGGGGCCCATCTTGAAGCGGTGATGCTGCAACCGTTCGAAACCGAAGCTGAGCTGGAATCGGCGGCCAGTAGCGTCGATGTCGCCGTCATTGGGCCAGCAGCAGGCGTCGATGAGGCCACAGTCTCCAATCTCTTTGCCCTTGCGCGGACCGGGGCGGCCTTGGTTGTGGATGCCGACGCCCTGACGGTCTTTCGCCACGATGTCAGCGAGCTATTCTCGGTTCTGGACCGCGATGATGTCTTAACCCCGCATCAGGGTGAGTTTGAACGGCTGTTTCCGGGTCTGCTCCGGAGCAGTCCTGATCGAACGTCCGCGACGCTGGAGGCCTCTAAACGTGCCGGATCGATTGTGCTCTTAAAAGGCAATGAGACGGTCATCGCCGCGCCTGACGGACGCTGTGTGGTCAATCGGGCAGGGTCGGTTTGGCTGGCGACAGCGGGATCGGGCGATGTTCTGGCCGGGCTGATTGCCGGATTGATCGCTCAGGGCATGGATAGTTTTGACGCGGCCTGCGCTGCCGTTTGGATCCATTCCGAAGCGGCAAATCTGCATGGTCCCGGCTTGATTTCAGAAGACCTGCCGGGTTTGGTTCCGCAGGTTTTGGCTGGGCTTTATCGCGCAAAGTAGACCAGGATTTAAAGGTTGATGATGACCTTGACACCTCGTAGCGTAACCCGCAACGCAAGTCGTTGAGAAGGCCACATGCTGAATCGCACCCATGCTCTGTTGATCGCTATGGCCCTGTTTTTGGCGGCTTGCGGCGGCGGTGGCGGCGGCGGTGGGTCAAGCCCAACGGTGACAGGCCCCACTCCGGTTGTCATTACAGACGCTGAGGCGGCGCGGCTGGTAACACAAGCAACCTTCGGCGTGACCGACGCCGACATTGAGCAGGTGAAGTCCAAGGGCTATTCGACCTGGGTCTCTGACCAGCTCGCCCTTGCGCCCTCGGCCTCCCATCAGGCCTTTGTCGAGCGACGCCTGACCGAGATGCAGGTCACCAATGCGCGGGCGACCATTACTTCAACCGAGTTCTACCAAAGTTTTTGGTCGCAGGCCGCCAGTTCGCCAGATCAACTGCGCCAGAGGGTCAAGTTTGCCCTGTCGCAGATCTTTGTGATTTCGTTGGCAGATAGCAATGTCGATCCCCGGGGGGCCGCCTCCTATTACGATATGCTCGGCCAGCGGGCCTTTGGTAACTATCGCGACTTGCTTCAGGCCGTGACCCTTCACCCGATGATGGGGATCTATCTGACCAGCCTCGGGAACCAGAAAGAGGACGCCATCACGGGCAAACAGCCTGACGAGAACTATGCGCGTGAAGTGATGCAGTTGATGAGCATCGGTCTTTACAAGATGAACACCGATGGCTCGGCGGTTCTGGATTCCTCTGGCGCGCTGGTGCCAACCTATACGGCGCAAGACGTGACGGGCTTGGCCAAGGTCTTGACCGGCATGAGTTGGTATTCACCGACCCCGACCGCCACGACCTTTAAGGGCGGCTCGCGCAATGCCAATGCCACTGTGACGCCGATGATCCTCTATCCGGCCTACCACTCAACCTCGGCCAAGAGTTTTCTCGGGACCAATATCGCGGCGAGCGCCACGGCGGATCCGGAGGGAGATCTGAAGATCGCGCTGGACCGGCTCTATAACGACCCCAATGTTGGGCCCTTCATGGCCCGGCGCCTCATTCAAAATCTGGTCACCAGTAATCCAAGCTCTGCCTATATCGGCCGGGTCGCAGCGGTGTTTAACAATAATGGCTCGGGCGTGCGGGGCGATATGGCCGCCGTTGTGAAGGCCATACTCCTCGACAGTGAGGCGCGGGATAGCGCCACGGCCGCCGGGTCAACCTATGGCAAGCTAAGAGAGCCCATCGTTAGAATGGGCAATTGGATGAGAACATTTGGTGCCGTGTCGGCCTCAGGGAACTATCTGCTTGGAGCGACGGGCAATCGCACATCTTTGGCTCAGTCTGCCCTATCTGCGCCGACGGTGTTTAACTTCTACCGCCCTGGCTTCGTGCCGCCCAATACACGAATGGCGCAGCAGAATCTGACGGCTCCGGAGTTTCAAATTGCCGACGAGGTCAGTGTGGCGGGCTATATCAACACCATGCAGACAACCGTCGGTAACGGCATCGGCACGGGGACGGACATCAAAGCCACCTACAGCCAAGAGATGGCGCTGGCCAAGGACCCTGCAGCCCTCGTCGACCGTATGAACAGGCTGCTCTATTCGGGCCAGATGTCGGCAGGCTTGCGAACCCAAATGATCAATGCCGTGACCGGTGTCGCTCTCCCGACGGGGACGCCTACCCAGGCTCAGACCGACGCGGCTCTGCTCAACCGGGCGAAGTTGGCGGTGTTCCTGGCGATGGTGTCGCCTGAATATATGGTTCAGAAGTGAGGCCGATCCGATGAGCACTGGAAACTGGGATCGTAGGCATTTTCTGAGGGCAGGCGGGGCCTTGTCTGTGCTGGGGACGGCTGCGCCCTTTGCCTTGCAGATGGCAGCGGTCGGCTCAGCCGCCGGACAGAGCGCGCCGGACTATAAGGCGTTGGTCTGCCTGTTCATGTTCGGCGGCAATGACGCCAACAATATGTTGCTTGCCACCGATACGGACTCTTGGACCCGCTATTACGACACGCGCAATATTGGCGATGAACCGATTGCCCTGATGCCGGTGGGCACCCCAGCCACGGCGGTGGGGCAGGTCTCGGCCTTTACCAAGCGCACCGTGGCCATGAACATGCCTGAGGCTTGGGGCGGGGTGCTGCCCATCGTGCCCAATACGGTCAATCCCGTACCAGCGGGCACGGTGGCCTCGGCAAGGTCCTTTGCCCTTCACCCGGCATTGGGTCCCTTGCGAACCCTGTTCAATTCGGGCCGGTTGGCGGCGGTGGCCAATATTGGCACGTTGGTGGCGCCCGTGACCAAGGCGGCCTATCAGGCCAAGACGGCAACGCTGCCGCTCAATCTGTTTTCGCACAATGATCAGGTCTCGACTTGGCAGTCGGGAAAGACCGAAGGTACCAAGGTGGGGTGGGGCGGTCGTTTTGCCGACCTTCTGGCCAGCATGAACGGCAACAATACGATCTTTACCGGCGTGTCCTTGGCCGGTAACGCCGTGTTTCTGGCAGGGCAGTCGATCGCCCAATATCAGATCAATACTGGAAATACCCCCGCGGTCTCGATCACCGGAACCAACTCGACTTCGGTGTTCGGCTCCAGCGTGGCCCCATCCATCATGCGCGACATCATTCAGAGTTCCACCAACACCAATATGATGAGCGCGGACTATAATGACCTGACCGCGCGCTCGATCAGTGCCGCCGCCGGTCTCAATGCCGCTTTCCAAGGGGCGAGCCCTGCCGCCATTCCTGCGCCGACGACCTATATCCATCCCTCGACGGGCGTGGTTGCGCAAAATTCTCTAGCCTTACAGCTCCAGTCCGTCGCCAAGATGATCGCGGCGGGGCCTTCGCTGGGCCTGAAGCGTCAGGTATTCTTTGTCGGCATTGGCGGCTTTGACAATCACGACTATCAAAACGACATGCAGCCGGGCCTCTTGACCCAGGTCGCCCACGCCATGTCCTATTTTGATGGGGTGCTGGGCAATATTGGCGGCCTCGATATGCGCGCCAATGTTACGACCTTCACGGCCTCGGACTTCTCGCGCACCTTTGCGACCAACGGCGATGGCACAGACCATGCTTGGGGCGGCCACCATTTCGTCATGGGCGGCGCGGTCAAGGGCAAGGATATCTACGGCCAGTTCCCAACGGTTGGCTTGGATAAGGGCAGCTTCAACAATCCCGACTTCGCCGGATCGATCATGATCCCGCGGGTGTCTGTGGATCAGTATGGGGCGACGATGGGCCGTTGGCTTGGCGCGTCCGACAGCGACCTTATGACCATTTTCCCGAACCTCAAAAACTTCAACTCGCCCTATCTCGGTTTCCTCTAGAGGGGGGCACCGTTTCAAGGATCACGCGATAAACGGTTGCGCCCATGGCCCATGAGCGTTAGGGACCGGTTCGGAACGCGGATGTGGCGGAATTGGTAGACGCACTGGATTTAGGTTCCAGCGCCGAGAGGCGTGGAGGTTCGAGTCCTCTCATCCGCACCAAAACTTCTAAAAAGTTGGGTAAGAGAGTGGGACGTGCACAGATGTCCCCACGAAACCGTCCGTGATCGCTTTAATCCCTGCCTTTGGGCTTGGATGGCGGCAAAGCTCGTGACATAAGAGCGCCCTCATGCGCCGTCCGGTGGGGTGACCTTTCGGACGGCTCAGACGTTTTTGCAGGCGAAGGCGGACCATAAGCGGGCGCCCCGTAGGTTCGGAAAAATAACATGTCGATTCAGATTGCTGAAAAATCCGTTGATGGTCTTAGCCGCGTCTACGCGGTGTCGATCTCTGCCGTAGAGCTGGCCGAGCGCCAAGATAAGCGGATCAAAGAGATCGCGCCTCAGATGCAGCTTAAGGGCTTTCGCCCCGGCAAGGTGCCTGTGGCCCACGTCCGCCGCGTCCACGGCAAGTCGATCTTGGGCGAGGTCGTGGAAGCACTGCTGACCGAAACCAACCAAAAGATCATCGACGACAATAAGCTGCGCCCAGCCGCCCAGCCGGACTTTAATCCGGTGTCCGATATGGACGCTGTCATGAACGGCACGGCTGATCTGGCCTATGAGTTCTCGGTCGAACTGATGCCCGAGTTTGAGCCGGTCGATCCTGCGACCCTGGAACTGACCCGTCCGGTCTATAAGCCATCCGACGTGGAAGTGGACGAGGCGCTGGCCGAACTGGCCGCTCAGAACAAGACCTACGAGCCGCGCAAGGGCAAGACCGTCAAGGCCAAGAAGGATGACATGGTCGTCATTGACTTCATCGGCCGCATTGATGGCGTCGCTTTTGATGGTGGCACGGCGACAGACAGCGAGCTGGTAATCGGTTCGGGCCAGTTCATCCCCGGCTTTGAAGACCAATTGGTTGGTGCCAAGCCTGAAGAGGTTCGCACCGTCTCCGTGACCTTCCCCGAGGACTATCAGGCCGAGAGCCTGAAGGGCAAAAACGCCGAGTTCGAAGTGACCGTCAAAGAGGTTAAGGCTCCCGGCGAGACCAAGCTTGATGACGCCTTTGCTGAAAAGCTTGGTCTGTCGAGCCTTGAGACCCTGAAGGACGCCCTGCGCGGCCAGATCGAACAACAATATAGCTCTGCCTCACGCTTCAAGCTGAAGCGGGCCCTGCTCGACGTGCTGGATACGAAGCATGACTTCGCCCTGCCACCGCGTATGGTTGAAGCTGAGTTCGACGTGATCTGGCAGCAGGTCCAGGCCGACAAGGAAGGCGGTGGCCTGTCGCCTGAGGACGAGGGCAAGACCGAAGACCAGTTGAAGGGCGAATATCGCAAGATCGCCGAGCGCCGCGTGCGTTTGGGTCTGGTCTTGGCCGAGATTGGCCGCACCCAGAACGTGACGGTCACCGAGCAGGAAATGCTGGGTGCTATGCGTCAGGAGGCCATGCGCTATCGTGGCCAAGAGCAGCAGGTGTTTGAATTCTTCCGCAGCAATCCTAACGCCCAAGCCCAGCTTCGTGCGCCCCTTTACGAGGACAAGGTCGTTGACCTGATCTTCGAAAAGGCCAAGGTTACGGATACCGAAGTGTCCAAGGAAGAGCTGATGCAGGACGACGACATGCCTGAGGGCTATGGCGACGCCTAATTGGCCGCTGGCTAGACTTTAAAAGAGGGCGCTGATCCGCAGGGGTTGGCGCCCTTTTTTTCCGATCAAACGCTTTTGGTTGGGTTGCACGACTTGCAACATGGCCGGGAGCACGCAATATCCAAGACAGCCTGCTTCGCGCGAAGCGGCTCTTAGCGCAGATGAGAAGGCACCCATGATTGATCACCAAGCCACTATGATGAATCTCGTCCCTATGGTCGTCGAGCAATCGAGCCGGGGCGAGCGCGCCTTTGACATCTTTTCGCGGTTGCTGCGCGAGCGGATCATTTTCCTGAACGGCCCGATCGATGACGGCGTCTCGGCGTTGGTCTGTGCTCAGCTGCTGTTCTTGGAATCGGAAAATCCCAAGAAGGAAATTTCGATGTACATCAACTCGCCCGGTGGGATGGTGACCTCCGGTTTGGCCATCTATGACACGATGCAGTACATCAAGAGCCCGGTCTCGACCGTGTGTATGGGTATGGCCGCGTCGATGGGTTCGTTTCTGCTGATGGCCGGTGCGCCCGGACAGCGGGTCGCTCTGCCCAATGCTCGCATCATGCTGCACCAGCCCTCGGGCGGCTTCCGCGGTCAGGCCTCTGACATTGAGCGCCACGCCGAAGACATCATCAAGACCAAGCGCCGCTTGAACGAGCTCTATGCCAAACATTGCAGCCAGCCCTTGGAAGTAGTGGAGCGCACGCTCGACCGGGACCATTTCATGGACGCCGAAGAATCCAAGACCTGGGGCATTGTCGACCACGTCTACGCCACCCGTGAAGCGGCTGAAGGCGGCGAGAAGGACGGCGATAAGAAGGACTAATCCTTTTTGATACGAGACGAAAACAGGCCCTAACCCAACCCTCTCCCTCAGGGAGAGGGTTAGAGCGGATAATCCCTCGCCCCCTTGGGGGAGAGGGTTGGGTGAGGGGGTTCTTTTACCCCTTCACCGCCCAGACCAGATATTCCACATTACCATCGCCGCCCGTGATCGGGCTCTCAATTCGGTCTCGGACCGTCCAGCCAATCTCACCCAGCCATCTCTCGACCGACTGAGCCGTAGCGTAGCGGGTGGCCTCATCACGCACGATGCCGCCCTTGCCGACAAGGTCAGGCCCGGCCTCGAACTGGGGTTTGATCAGAGCGATCAGGTCCGCACCTGCTTCAGCCAGATCCAGCGCGGCGGGCAAGACCTTGGCCAAGCCGATGAAGCTGGCATCACAAACGACCAACGCAATGGGCTCATCAATAAGTGCGCGGTCGAGGCTGCGCGCATCGGTGCGTTCTAAATTCACCACACGCCCATCGCTGGCCAAGCGCGGATGGAGCTGGCCCTGACCGACATCCACCGCATAGACCCGCGTGGCACCTCGGATCAGGCAAACCTCGGTAAAGCCACCCGTGGAGGCACCAACATCAATGACACGGCGACCTTCAACCCTGATGGACCAGTGGTTGAGCGCGTGCTCGAGCTTCAAGGCCCCTCGGCCAACATAGGGGTGTGCGGCGATGGCCTCGATGGGCGCGTCTGGCTCAATCAATTCCGATGGCTTCTTGAGAACCTGCCCAGCAACCCGCACGCCGCCCGCCTCAATCGCGGCGCGAGCCTTGGCGCGGCTGTCAAACAGGCCGCGTTTGACCAATACCAGATCAGCACGAATTTTAGACATAGTGGATGGCGGTCTCGGACTTGAAAGCTTGGGCTGCGCCGTCCACTCTAGCACCAAGCGGGCCGATCACAGACGCACACCAATGCGCCCGCAGGGAGAAACGTCAAGATGAACGCTTATACGCGTCGTGGCCTGCTGGCCGCCTCTGCCGCTGTCGCCACCGCAGCCCAAGCCCCGATGGCCCTTGCCAAGGCTTCCACGCCCACAGTGACGCCGCAGCCCGACGCTACCACCTTGGCCGACCGCATCCGCCGCAAAGAGATTTCTCCGCTCGAGGCGGTTGCCGACGCGATTGCCCGCGCCGAAGCCGCTCAGCCCAAGTTGAATTTCATGGTCACATCCCTGTTCGATCAGGCTTTGGACCAGGCTAAGGCCGGTGCAATGAGCGGCCCCTTTGCGGGTGTGCCGTTCCTGATCAAGGACTTGAACGACTATAAGGGCGCACCGACGCGCAATGGCTCGCGAGCCTTTCTTGACGCGCCGGTGGCCAAGGCCAGCGAGCCCCATGTCGAGGCCTTTACCCGCGCCGGGCTCGTCGTCATCGGCAAGTCGGCCGCGCCAGAGCAGGGCTATTTGCCGACGACAGAGCCGGTTGCCTTTGGTCCAACCCGTAATCCGTGGAACCTTGGCCATTCGAGCGGTGGCTCATCCGGCGGCGCAGCCGCTGCCGTAGCGGCGGGAATTGTTCCGGTTGCCCATGCCACTGACGGCGGCGGCTCGATTCGCATTCCTGCGGCCAATTGTGGGCTCTTTGGCCTCAAGCCCTCGCGCGGACGGATGATTGGCGCTGAAAAGCAGTCTCACGCCTATGACCTAGGGGTCGAGCATGTGGTGTCGCGCTCGGTGCGTGACAGTGCCGCTCTATTTGCCGCGACGGAGATTGTCGCAGAGGGCGCACACTATGCACCCGTCGGACTGGTCACAGGGCCTTCGAAGCGGCGGCTTCGCATCGGTGTCTTACTCGACACCGCCGGTGGCCTAAAGCCCGATGCGGAGGTTCAGGCGGGACTGGAAGCCACCGTCAAGCTGCTAACCAGCCTCGGCCACCGGGTCACGCCGACCAAATGGCCTCTGGATGGAGCGGTCTTTACCCAAGACTTCCTAACCCTCTGGGCGACCGACGCGGCCAAGCAGGTGCAGATCGTCACGGCGACCAAGGGTGCCAAGGCAGTGCCGGATATGCTCGAGCCCTTCACCATCGGCTTGGCTGAAATGGTCAGCAAATTGCCCGCCAGCGCTATTGGCGAGTCCATTGCCCGTTTGGAGGCATCGGTTCCAGTTTATGACGCCTGGTTCAAGTCGTTCGACCTGATCCTAACCCCTGTCTTGGCCAAGCCTGCCGTCGAATTGGGCTATGTCGCTCCGACCGTGCCCTTTGCCGAGCTGTCCGCACGCGTGACGCACTATGTTGGCTACACCCCCGTGCACAATGTCGCTGGGGCAGCGGCCATGAGCGTGCCACTCCATTGGACCTCTGACGGCATTCCCGTGGGCATGCATTTTGCGGGCCGGGCAGGGGATGAGCGCAAACTGTTCGAACTGGCCTTCGAACTGGAACAGGCCCAGCCTTGGGCTCAGCGCAAACCGCCGGTTTGGTTTGGTGGATAGGGGCCAGTTAGGCTTTCTAAGCCTGCGCCGAGTGTTCGCGGGGCTGCTTGGCCTTAGTCTGCTGTTCGCCAGCGGATTGGCTCAGGCTTCCCCTCAGCGCGCGCCAGATCAGGTCCTCACCGGAACGCTCACCGGGGCAGATCACGAGACCTATCGCGAGGTCGCTTTTGAGGTTCCGGCGGGAACCAAGCGGCTGACCGTGGATTTTGCCTATACCGGCCGCGAGGACAAGACGACCGTTGATTTGGGCCTTCGTGATCCGCAGCGATTTCGGGGGTGGAGCGGGGGCAATAAGTCCCAGTTCACCGTCTCAGCCAGTGACAGTACACCCTCCTATTTGAGCGGTCCCTTGCCTGCGGGGACCTGGTCATTGGTCTTGGGTGTGCCCAATATTCGGAAAGCTGCGACAGCGAGCTACACGGCCAAGATCTGGCTGGATCGCGCTGATGTCCCCTTTGGCGGCTTTAGCGACGGACCGCTCAAGACGGGTGCGCGTTGGTATCGCGGCGATCTTCATGTCCATACGGGGCACAGCGATGGCTCTTGCCTGAGCCGGGAGCAGAAAAAAATCCCCTGCCCGGTCTTTCGCAGCCTGCAGAACGCCGTCGAGGCCAAGCTCGATTTTGTGGCCATCACGGATCATAATGCCACGTCGCAGTTTCAGGCTCTGCGTGAGCTGCAGCCCTATTTCGACGATCTGTTGCTCATCCCCGGGCGTGAAGTGACGACCTTTAAGGGTCACGCCAATCTGTTCGGCGTGGTCGATCCGGTCGAGTTTCAAATCGGAACTGCCCCCGCCCCCGCCGTGAGCGACGTGCTGAGCAAGGCCCATGGCCTCGGCGGGTTGGTCTCAATCAATCACCCGTCACTTCCGTCGGGTGAGATCTGCATGGGCTGTGGCTGGACGGCGCAGACCCCCTGGGCTGAAATTGATGCGATTGAGGTCATCAATGGTGGAACCGTGCGCTCAGCGGGAGGGCAGGCCGAGGCGCTCAGTGGCATTGGCTTTTGGCAAAAGCAGTTGGACGCGGGCTATCCGATCACAGCCATTGGCGGCAGCGACAATCATGACCCCGACCGCCCTGTCGATGAACTGGGGGCTATCGGCCAGCCGGTCACTGCCGTCTTTGCCCAGGGGCTTGATCAGGCCAATATCCTAGCGGCGATCCGCACAGGACAGGTCTTGATCGACCTTGACCCTGCACGGCAGCGGACCCTGGACTTTAGAGCCGAGCGCGGCGGTCAGGTCGTGCCCATGGGGCAAAATCTAAGCCTATCCAAGGACAGCGCCGTTCGGTTCTCGGCAACCTTGACCAACGGGGAAGGCACCCGGCTGGAGGTAATCGATTCTACTGGGACGGTGACGCATCTTACGCCCCTAACCAAGGCGACGGCGGAACGCTGGTTTACCCTCCAGATGGACCATCAGCAGCGCCGCTGGATCAGATTGAACCTTCGCGCTGCTGATGGGCGGCTGCTGATGATCAGCAACCCCATCTATATCAATTTCAAATCGCCGCGCTTTCAGCCCTGAACAAAGACCTTTTTCAGTTCGTTCTTCAGGATCTTGCCATTGGCGTTGCGGGGCAGGGTTTCGGGCCAGAAGACGACCTTGACCGGCACCTTGAAGGCCGCCAGACGCTCGGCGACAAAGGCGCGTAGCTCCTGCTCAGTGGCTTGGGCCCCGGCCTTGAGGGTCACGACAGCGGCAGGCTCTTCGCCCAGTTGCTTATGGTCTATCCCGACGAGTGCGGCATCCATGACGGCGGGATGTTCATAGAGTACGCTTTCGACCTCGACGCAGTAAATGTTCTCGCCGCCCCGGATCAGCATGTCCTTGGCCCGGTCGACGATGTAGCAGAAGCCTTCCTCGTCAATCCGCGCCAGATCACCGGTCCGCACCCAGCCATCGATGAAGGTCTGGGCCGTGGCTTCCGGCTTGTTCCAATAGAGCTTGGCGACGTTCGGACCCTTGCCATAGAGCTCGCCGACCTCGCCAGCAGGCAGCTCGCGACCATCGCCGCCGAGGATCTTCATCTCGCAGACGGGCACAGCGGGGCCGCAACTGTCGGGGCGGTTGGAATAGTCCTCGCCTTGATGGTGGGTGAAGGTCGCCGAGGTCTCGGTCATACCCCAGCCATTGCCGGGCAGGGACTTGGGAAAGGTTTCAACGATCTTGCGAACCAATTCAGGCGCCGACGGCGCGCCGCCATAGGACACGCTTTCCAAGCTGGAGAGGTCATAGTTGGCGCGGGCGGGGTGCTCGATCAGTTGCCAAGCGATGGTGGGAACGCCGCCGCAGCCCGTGACCCGCTCGCGCTCGATCAGTTGCATGGCCAGCTCGGCCTCCCACTTGCGCATCAGGACCAGCTTGGCGCCGGCAAAGAGCGAGGGGGAGAGAACTGCGAAACAGCCCGTGGCATGGAAGAACGGCACCGACAGGAGGGTGCATTTCTGCGGATTGCTGGGATCAGCCACCGGCGGGGTCTCGCCTCGTCGCAGATACGTGCGCGCGCCCGAAATGGCCGAGGCCATGATGTTGGAGACGATGTTGCGGTGGGTGCCCAGCGCGCCCTTGGGCTTTCCTGTTGTGCCCGACGTATAGAAAATCGTCGCATCGTCTTCCGGCGTGATCTCGACCTCTGGGAGTGGCAGGTCTGGCAGGGTCTTCCAGCTATTGGTGGCGCCAATCACGTCCTCCAACCGATGGACCAGCGGATGGGCGCTCTCTTCGCTCTGACGCGAGACATAGATGCGCTGCAGGTCAGGGCAGTTGGGCAGGTGCTCGCGCAGGCGCTCCATTCGCTCAGCATCGACAATCAAGATCTTCGAACCGGAGTCGGTCAGGCCATATTCCAGCTCAGAACCGGTCCACCAGGCGTTCAGCGGCGTGACGATGGCACCGGCAATGGTCGCGCCAAAGAAGGCAACGGGCCATTCGGGGAAGTTGCGCATCACGATCGCGACCCGATCCCCCTTGACCACGCCATTGGCCACCAGATCGTGGGCAAAGGTCAGGCAGGCGCGTGAAAAGGCCTCAAAGGTGGCGCGCTCATCCTCATAGACCAGAAAGTCCTTTTCGCCGTGGGCGCGGCCCAGCAACATCACGTCGCGCAGGGTCGGGGGTGCGTTTTTCCAGACCCGCATATTGACGCCGCGGATCACCATCTCCTCCATCTCGAAGGGCTGTCCCGGTGCGGTCAGCAGGGCGTGGGCCTCTGCAATCGACATGGCGGGCCAATGGGCGGTGGCGGTGTTGGTCATGGGGCGTCCTCGTGAACTCTTGACGCGTCTCTCAAAACTGCGCGCCTGATTGGGAGCAAACATATCCGAGCCATGGATGTAAACAGTTGTTTGAGGTTCAAGCGCGTTCCTTGGAATTCTGTGGCCTAGCAGACCAAAAAAGGCTGCTGACCGACGGGTCAGCAGCCTGATCTTGGAGGTCCTGTTCAGACCCTATTGGACGACTTGATAGCGGCCATTGGCGTCGACGCAGACCCGAACAAAGCGCTTTTGAACGCTGCCGTCGGGCATATAGATCGGGCTTTCAGCCAGTGTGCACTGATCGGTGTTGGAACGCTCAGCGACCGAGCGGCCATAGTCACGGTCATGGTCATAGTCGCGATAGCCACGGTCCCTGCGGCTTTGATAGGGTGAATAGCCGCGATAGACTTGGGTGGAATAGACCTCATAGCCTCCGTCATTGTTATAGCCGTTATTGTAGGCTTGACGGTCGTAGGTCTTGCTCTGTCCGCAGGCCGCTGAACTTTTGCCCGTATTGGCTCCCATGACCGCGCCAAGCACACCGCCAAGGACGGCACCCTCCGTCTTGTTGTTCTTGCCCGCGATGCCCGAGCCGACGGCGGCTCCGATGGCTGCGCCCAGAAGGCTGCCGCCGGTCGTGCGGTTGACCGTCGAGCGCTGACAGGGATCGTAATAGTAGCCGTTGGCATCGCGGCTCTGGACCTGTGATGAGGCCTGCTGCGCAGCGGCGGGGGCTGCGACCAGAGTGCTGATGGACAGGGCGGCGGCGGCAATGGCCAGGCTGGCTTTGGCGAACATCATGGTCGGTCTCCTTGCGATGCCGGATGGACTGGGGGAGCCATCCGTTGTTGTGACCAATATGGATGACGCTATCTGAACGGTTCTTGAGTGGGCCGTTCATGTTCGTTCATCTTGGCCATTGGCCCGGAAAGCTCGCTTGGCGGATGAATTTAGGGCATAGGCAGCCCACGGCATCGACCTCGCCACCGAGTTCGTGCCCAGACAGTTTCAAGAGTGACCGTGCCCCGACCTCCCAAACCCACCCGTAATGCCGCCCGCCCGCCCCACGCTAAGGCCAGACAGGGCGGCGCACGCCCTGCGCCTGCCGGTCCGACGGAGGAGTTGGTGGTCAAGGTCAGCCATGTCGGGACTCAAGGCGATGGCGTGGTTCTAGAGCCGCGCATCTATGTTCCGCTGGGCTTGCCCGGTGAGACCCTCAAGGTTTTACGTCAGGGTGACTATGCGGAAATTCTAGAGGTGATGGAGCCGAGCGCCGACCGGATCGCGCCGTCCTGTCAGCACTATGGCGACTGCGGCGGCTGTGCGTTCCAGCATTGGAGCCCTGAGCCCTATATGGCTTGGAAGACCCAACTGGTGCGCCAACTCCTAGGCCGCGAAGGGATCGAGACCGAGTTCTTGGCGCCTTTTGCGGCGGCTCCGGGGTCGCGGCGGCGGTTGGCGCTCCATGCGCGGCGCGGCACCGGCGGCGCTGAGCTTGGCTTCAAGGCGCGGCGAAGCTGGCGGCTGGTCGGGATTTCGGACTGTACGGTTGCCGATCCACGGCTGGTGGCGGCCCTTCCGGCGTTGCGTCGTCTGGCCCTGCCATTTTTGGAGCATCCCAAATCTGCGCCGACCCTGCATGTGACCTTAACCCGAACCGGTCTGGATATCGATGTGACCGGCGTTGAGGCCAAGAGCGGCGGTCTTTCCATGGATGCGCGCATTAAGGCGACGCAGATTGCCGGTGAATGCGATTTTGCCCGCGTGACCTTGGCCGGTGAGATTATCTTCCAAGCGCGTCAGCCGATGGTATCGTTCGGACCTGCGACGGTGGCCTTGCCTGCGGGCTCGTTCCTACAGGCTGATCCTGCGGCTGAGGCAGCGATGGCCCAGATGGCGGTCGAAGCCCTGGCAGGATCGAAATCCATTGCTGATCTGTTCTGCGGGGCAGGGGCCTTCACCTTTAATTTGGCCCAGATCGCGCCGGTCTATGCGGCGGATTCTTCGGCGCCTGCCGTAAAGGCCCTGAGCTCCGCCATCGCGTCGGCCTCAGGCCTCAAACCGATCACGGCAGAGGCACGCGATCTGGATCGCCGCCCAGTTCTGGCGATGGAATTGAAGAAGACCGATTCCGTCGTCTTCGATCCGCCCAGGGCGGGCGCGGAAATCCAATGCGGTGAGATTGGACGCTCGAAAGTGTCGCGCGCTGTTGCCATCTCCTGCAACCCCGTAACCTTTGCCCGTGACGCCAAGATCCTTGTCGAGGCAGGATTTACGCTAAAATGGGTTCGGCCAGTGGATCAGTTCCTTTGGTCGCCCCATATAGAAGTGGTCGCCCTGTTCGAGCGCTAACCCTAGGAGCCGTCCCATCTCCAAGCCCGCCTTTCGCCGAGCCGCTACCATGCAGTCCGTGCGGGCAAGCCTCAAGGCCGTCTGGTGGGGGGCTGCGGGCGGTGCAGCGCGTTTGATTGTGCGCCCATCGTCGGGCGGAATGACCGCAACTGCGCCAAAGCCTTCGATGGCTCGGGTAAGCGCCGCCTACACGGAGGCCTTTGCCAAGGATCGCCGTGATGTGGCTGCGGGCCTCTATCCGGCCCTCGAAGATCGGCCCACAAGGCCCCTGCAGGCCTTGGCGCGGGCCATGGACTTCCTGCGGGATGCGCGGGAGGTCGATCAGCGGCGCCGGCGCGGCGATGGCACCGAGGTTCGAGACCAGACCCCGTCAGAGGCCTATCCGGTCTATTATCGTCAGAATTTTCATTATCAGACTGGCGGATGGTTCACCGCTGATAGCGCCAAGCGCTATGACGCCCAGGTCGAGGCCCTGTTCTCCGGCACGGCGGCGGCCATGAGGCGCCGTGTCCTGTCGGTTCTGATGAAGGCCCTCAAGGGCACCGATCAACGGGACCTGACCCTTGTCGATCTGGCCTGTGGGTCTGGGGCCTTTTTGAAGGATCTAGCGGCGACCTTGCCGAGAGCGCGCCTCTTTGGTTTGGACCTGTCTATGGCCTATCTGGACCAGTCCCGCAGGCGGGCAGGCCAGCCGGTTATTCAGGCCAAGATGGAACAGCTTCCCTTTGCCGATGATAGCCTTGATGCTGTGACCTGCATCTACCTGTTCCATGAATTGCCACCGCGCTATCGCCCCGTGATCGCCGCTGAAATGGCCCGTATCTTGAAACCGGGCGGATTATTGGCGTTCGGCGACAGTATCCAGCCCCCGGATGAGCCTGATCTGCAAAGGCTGCTCGAGGTCTTCCCCGCCTTTTTCCATGAGCCCTATTATGAGAGCTATGCCCAGACTGACCTTGAAGCGCTCTTTGCCGAAGTGGGATTGGTCAAGATCGACGATGATCGCGCCTTTTTGACCAAGGCGCTGCTGTTCCAGAAGCCAGTTTAGGGTCGTCGCGGTCGGCCCCTAAAGCCGGGCTGCGAAGCTCAGCAGATCGTTCCAGCTCTTCTTCTTGGCGCTGGGCTGTTGCAGCAAGAGCGATGGCGTCAGGGTGACCATGGCCGGAAGGGTGGTTTGACTGTCGCTCGAGGTCCAGTCCTGCCAGCGCCCGTGCATGGCCAGCACCCCATCGTCGCGACCAAGAAGGCCTCTCGCCGAGGCTGCTCCCATCAAGAGTAGGGCCTTGGGGGGGCTCAGTTGAATGGCACGCTCAAGGAAGGGCAGGCAAATCTTCTGTTCAGCCGCCGTTGGGGCTCGTCCACCGGACGGTTGCCAAAAGAGTGAATTCATCATCAAGCATCTATCGGCCAGCCCCGCCGCCGATAGCATGCGGTCGAGCAAACGGCCCTCGATGCCGCTGAAGGGCTGACCTGTCGAGTGATCGCCCGCGGTTGGCGCCTCACCGATGATCAGAACGCCGCTACCAGGCTGGCCGCGCCAAAGAACCGGCTGATGTGCACCGTCGCGGCGCAGGGGGCAGTCTGTAAATCCGATGATAGTCTCGGCCAGGGCTTCAAGGCTTGAGGCGGCCGCCGCGAGGCCCTTGGCCTTTTCAGCGGCGGTCTCTAGCGCGGCCATATTGGCGGCAGCGGGTCCGCGCGGGGCAGGGGCGACTCGCAGGGGCGTCGGCGGCGTCGGTGCCCGCATCATCTGCGCGGTTTCGGTCAATCGATTGACCGGCTCATCCTCAAGACAAACATCGATTCCCACATCTGCCCAGAAGGATAGGAGGCTTTCAACGCCGCTCATATCGGCCAAAGGGGCGGGGGTTTGGGTCACTTAAGGCTCGTAACACGGACCAGAGGGCGGATGGACAAAAAACCAAGGGCAAAATCGAGAACAAACAGCATAACTGTCCGCTATTGCCCTTGACCGAACATGGCTCACATTCCGATAAGTCGTCGCAAGGATCAATGGTGCACCGAAAAGGTGACGCTTCTAGGACTAGGGGATCAGGTCATGAGTGAAGAACTCGAACGCGAGGCCATGGAATATGACGTCGTTATCGTCGGCGGTGGCCCGGCGGGCCTGTCGGCCGCGATCCGTCTGAAGCAATTGGCCGCCGAGGCTGGCACCGAGATTTCGGTCGCGCTGCTCGAAAAGGGCTCTGAAGTCGGCGCGCACATCCTGTCGGGTGCGGTGCTGGATCCTAAGGCTCTGTCAGAGCTTTTCCCAGACTGGAAGGCCATGGGCGCGCCTCTGGAAACGCCAGTGACGAACGACAAGTTCCTCGTGCTGGGCCCGCAGGGTGAACTATCCCTGCCGATGTTTGCCCTGCCACCTTTCATGCACAATCATGGCTGCTACATCGGCTCGCTGGCCAATGTCGCCCGCTGGTTGGCGGCTCAGGCTGAAGAGCTTGGCGTTGAAATCTATCCCGGCTTTGCGGCCTCGGATCTGGTCTTCCGCGAGGATGGCTCGGTCAAGGGCGTGATCGTTGGCGTCGTCGGTATCGGCAAGGACGGGGTCAAGAAACCTGACTATCAGCCCGGTATGGAGCTGCACGGCAAATATGTCTTCATCGGTGAAGGTGTGCGCGGGTCTCTGGCCAAGGTGCTGATCAATAAATTCGACCTAGCCAAGGATAGCGAGCCCCAGAAGTTTGGCATCGGTATCAAGGAGCTGTGGCAGGTTCCGCCTGAGAACCACAAGCCCGGTCTGGCCCAGCACACCACCGGCTGGCCTTTGGACATGAACACCGGCGGCGGCAGCTTCATGTACCATTTCGGCGATAACTATGTGTCGATCGGCTATGTGGTGCACCTGAACTACAAGAACCCGTTCCTGTCGCCCTTTGACGAGTTCCAGCGCTTCAAGCAGCATCCGACCGTTCGGCCTCACCTCGAGGGCGGCAAGCGCATTGCCTATGGCGCGCGGGCCATCACCGAGGGCGGACTTCAGTCCGTGCCGAAACTGACCTTCCCCGGCGGCGTGCTGATCGGCTGTTCGGCGGGTTTCGTCAACGTGCCGCGCATCAAGGGCAGCCACAATGCCATGAAGACCGGCATGCTGGCCGCCGAGCAGGCCTTTGCCGCGATAACTGCAGGCCGTGAAGGCGACGAGTTGGTCGAGTACCAGAGCGCCTATGAAGGCTCTTGGGTCGCCAAGGAACTGAAGCTGGTGCGCAATGCCAAGCCGATCCTGTCCAAGTTCGGCACCTTGATCGGTGGCGCGTTGGGCATGTTCGACATGTGGTGCACGACCCTGCTGGGCGGTTTCTCGTTCTTCGGCACCATGAAGCATGGCAAGCCGGACTATGCCTATACGGGTCTGGCCAAGGACTATGAGCCCATCGTCTATCCCAAGCCCGATGGCGTGATCAGCTTCGATAAGCTGTCCAGCGTGTTCTTGTCCGCCACCAACCACGAAGAGGACCAGCCCGCGCACCTGACGCTGAAGGACCCCTCGGTGCCGATCTCGGTCAACCTGCCCAAATATGGCGAACCGGCGCGGCTCTATTGCCCAGCTGGCGTCTATGAGGTGCTCTATGACGAGGCGGGGAACAATCCGAAGTTCCAGATCAACGCCCAGAACTGCGTCCACTGTAAGACCTGCGACATCAAGGATCCGTCGCAGAATATCAACTGGACCACCCCCGAAGGCGGCGGCGGCCCCAACTATCCCAACATGTAATCAGTTATTTTCGGTTCGGGGCAGGCCAAGATCGGTCTGCCCCTTGAAACCTTGGGTGAAACAGAAGACCTTCGGGTCATGTTTGATTTTGCCCCCCCTGTAAGCCTTCGCTCCTTTGCGCTCACCCTGTTGGCCAGTGCCTCGCTGACCCTCGCGGGCTGCGCCTCGGTTCCCACCGCGCCTGACCGGCCGGTGCAAGAGCCCTATGTTCCAATGGTGAGCCAAGAGGCCTCTGTCTACGCCCTCTATATGGCAGGCCAGACGGCGATCTCGTCGGGTCGCAGCACCGAAGCGGCGCGATATTTCGCTCAGGCGCAGGCCTTGGATAGCAGCAATAGTATGCTTGCCGAGCGTACCTTTACCGCTGCGCTCTTGTCCGGCGACGTTTCTACTGCGGCCAAGATGGCGACCTTTACCAGCGGCGATGATAAGACTGGCACCAAATCTTTGGGCCAGTTTGTCCGGGCAGTCGATGCGATGGGCAACGGTGATTCCGCTCAGGCCAAGCTGGCCTTCGACCTGCTGAGCCAGAAGGATTTCGATCCCTCCTACAAGGTATCAACCGAGCTCTTGTTGCCCTATGCCGCAGCCATGGCCGGTGACTGGGATGCGGCGCTGGCCACGCCTGCACCGACCAAGGATAGGTTCGCCTCCTTCTTTGCCACCCTCAATCAGGCGCAACTTTTGGAGCGGCGCGGCAAGATCGATGAGGCCACCAAGGCCTACCAGACCCTCATGGCGACCGGGGACGGAAGTGGCTTCCTGGCCGGGGCCTATGGCGCGTTCCTTGAGCGTCAGGGTCGCAAGGCTGAGGCTGTCGGGATCTATGACGCCGTGTTGGCGGGCAATGCCAGCGATGTGACGGCCTTGGACGCCAAGGTCCGCTTGGCCAAGAAGAAGCCTGCGCCACCTTTGCCTTCCCTGCAAAAGGGGGCTGCTGCCACCTTGATGGCGACGGCTGTGGCCGCTGTGGGCCAGCGTCAGCCGCAGGGCGGACTGATCTATCTTCGCCTGGCCTTGCGGCTTGATCCGAGCCTTGATGAGGCGTGGGTCATGATCGGCGACCTTATGAACAGCGCGAAGGACAGCACGGCAGCAACAGCGGCCTATTCGCAGATCGCGCCGTCCAGTGCCCGCTATGGCGAGGCGCGCAACCGTCTGGCCTGGGGTCTCCAGAGGGCTGGCGACAATGAGGCCGCGATTAAACTGGCCGAAGAGACGGTCAAGCAGCGGCCCAAGGATGTCGATTGCCTATCGACCCTTGCGGACCTTCTGCGCACGGCGGAGCGGTTCGAAGAGTCGATCAAGATCCTCGACCGGGTGATCGCCATGCGCGGCGAGACCGCTGAGTGGGGCTATTACTTCATGCGCGGCATTGCGCTGGAGCGATCGGGCGAGTGGCCTGCCGCCGAGGCCGACCTGAAAAAGGCCCTAGACCTCAATCCCATTGAGCCAGAGATCATGAACTATCTCGGCTATTCCTGGATCGATCGCGGGGAGCATCTGGATCAGGGCTTGGCGATGATCCGACAGGCGCTGACCGGCCGTCCGGACTCTGGGGCGATGGTCGATAGTCTCGGCTGGGCCTATTTCCGCCTTGGAGACTTTAAGCGTGCGGCGGACATGCTCGAGCAGGCTGTGCAGATGGAGGCGGCAGACGCCGACGTTAATAATCATCTCGGGGATGCCTATTGGCGCGTTGGACGCACGGTCGAGGCAAAATATCAGTGGGAGCGGGTGCTCACCCTCAAACCTACGGACAAGATGAAGGCCGAGGTCGAAGGCAAGTTGAAGGATGGACTGCCGGAACTGACCGGACCACCTGCGCCGCCCCTACGGGCTGATCCTCTGCCTGGTGGAGGAACCCCCACGTGAGCCTGACGGCCTTTGCTCCGGCTAAGATCAATCTGTTCCTCCATGTCGGTGGCTTGGATGAAAGCGGCTATCACCCCCTGTCGAGCCTGATGGTCTTTGCTGATTTTGGCGATCAGGTTTCGGTCGAGGCGGCGGATGCGATAACTATCGAATTAGATGGCCCCTTTGCCGAGGCTTTCGAGAATGAGAGCCTGTCCGACAATCTGGTCACCAGTGCAGTCCGCAAGATCCTATCCGTGATTAAGGGCCCTCAGCCGCCCTTTCGGGTGCTCTTGACCAAGAACCTGCCGGTGGGCGCGGGTTTGGGCGGCGGATCGAGCGACGCTGGGGCGACCTTGCGGCTGCTGCGCAGTGCGCTGAACCTGTCGATCAAAGATCAGGACCTTCAGGAGATGGCTGCTAGTCTAGGCTCTGATGGTGCCGCCTGCCTTTGGGCCGAGCCGGTGATTGCAGAAGGGCGCGGAGAGATATTATCGAAGGCTCCGCAAATGCCGACCCTGCACGCGGTGTTGGTCAATCCCGGCATTGTCTGTTCAACGCCGCAGGTCTTTCGGGCCTTTGATGAGGCGGGTGGAGAGGGCGATGCCTATACGCCTAACCTGCCGCCGGTGATTGAGACGGTCGAAGAGGTCGCGGCCTATCTGACCTATTGCCGCAATGATCTGGAGGCGCCAGCCGTGAGGCTCCATCCTGAGATTGGTGAAGTGCTCGACGCTTTGCGCGATGAGCGTGAGACCCTACTGGCGCGGATGTCGGGGTCAGGCTCGACCTGTTTTGCCCTCTGCGGCAGCCAGATCGAGGCTGAGGGGCTGGTTGACCGGCTCGAGCAGATGCGTCCGGATTGGTGGATCAAGAAGTGCCGCCTCGGCGGGCCTTGGCCGCAAGACTAATCTCCAAACGAAAACGGGGGCCCCGAAGGACCCCCGTTCCGCAGACCCTGGGATAGAGCCTTGTCTTAGTGCATGCCTTCTCCGTGCAGAGCGGCGTCGAGACCCTCGACTTCCCCCTCTTCGGAGACCCGCAGGCCAACCGTGTACTTACAGATCATCAGGATGATGAAGGTCGCGACGCCCGACCAAACGATGGTCACGCCTATACCCATGGCCTGCTTCATCACCGAGGCACCAGCGCCGAGGCTATTGATCGAGGCGTCAGCCAGAACCCCGGTGAGGAGCGCACCGATGATGCCGCCGATGCCGTGAACGCCGAAGGCGTCGAGGCTGTCATCATAGTTGAAGATCTTCTTGAGCCAGACGGCGCTGACATAGCAACCCGCACCGGCGATCAGGCCGATGATCAGCGCGCCTTGTGGGTTCACAAAGCCCGCAGCAGGCGTGATGGCCACCAGACCGGCAACCGCTCCTGAGGCCAAGCCCAGCATGCCGGGCTTCTTGCGCTCTACCCACTCTACGATCATCCAGGACAGGGCTGCCGCAGCAGCAGCGACTTGGGTGTTCAGCATGGCCGCAGAGGCAATACCGTCAGCCGCCCATTCCGAACCGGCGTTGAAGCCGAACCAGCCCACCCACAGAAGCGAGGCACCGATCATCGTGTAGACGAGGTTGTGCGGCGCCATGTTCTCGGTGCCGTAACCCTTACGCTTGCCCAGAACTAGGGCGCAGACGAGGCCCGCAATACCGGCATTGATGTGAACTACGGTGCCACCGGCAAAGTCGAGCACGCCAGCGGCTGAGAGGAAACCGCCGCCCCAGACCCAGTGACAGACCGGCGCATAGACGAAGATCGACCAAAGGGTCGTGAAGACCAGAAGGGTCGAGAACTTCATCCGCTCCGCGAAAGCACCGGCAATCAGGGCTGGGGTGATGATCGCAAAGGTCATCTGATAGGTGATCCACAACATTTCAGGCAGACCCTTGGCCGCCGTATAGGCCGTGTCGACTCGAACGCCCTTGAGGAAGAACGCATCGAAGCTGCCGATATAGGGCTGCAGAGCCGCCGAGGCGTTGAAGCCGAAGGCCAAGCTATAGGTACAGACCATCCAGACCACCGTCACCAAGGCGGTGATGGCGAAGGATTGGGCGACCGTGGCGATGACGTTCTTCTTACGCACCATGCCGCCATAGAACAGGGCAAGGCCAGGAATGGTCATCAATAGAACAAGGGCGGTGGAGGTCAGGATCCAAGCTGCGCCGCCGGTATCTAAAGCCAATGCGGCTTGGTGAGGCAACATGGCGGGCGCTGGCGCGGCAGCGGCTTCAGCAGCAGGCGCCGACGAGGCGGGCAGGGCCGCTTCAGTAGTGTCAGCGGGCGCCGACGAGGCGGCAGGTGCGGCGTCTTGAGCGTGGGCGGCCGGTGCGGCTATCAAGCCGCCTCCGACCAGAACGGCGGCGAGCATCAGGCCGCTAAGGCCCTTGCCGACCAGCCCTTTGAAGGAGGTGAGTTTCATCGTGGAGATCCCCAATATCTATTCTTAAAGAGCCGATGAGCCGGTTTCGCCGGTACGGATGCGCACCGCTTCTTCGACGTTGAGTACGAAAATCTTTCCGTCGCCGATCTTGCCGGTTCCGGCAGCGGCCTTGACGGCTTCGATGGCGCCTGCGACGGCACCATCGTCAACGACGGCTTCAAGCTTCATCTTCGGAACGAAGTTCACTTGATATTCCGCGCCGCGATAGATTTCGGTCTGCCCCTTCTGACGGCCGTAGCCCTTCACTTCAGAGACAGTCAGGCCTTCGACGCCAGCTTTCACGAAGGCTTCACGCACCTCGTCGAGCTTGAAGGGCTTTATGATCGCAATGATCAGCTTCATCCGTTCGCTCCCGCGCGTTCGAGCCACCGCGCGTCCCTCGAAATTGGTCCTAACCGACAGGCCATCGGGGTCTCGCCGCGCCTGTTCGACAATCAGACGCTAGACACCCGAGCGGCTGCCACCGAACCTCCCTTGGCCAAATCCTGTCCTTTCTTGCCTGTTGCCTGATTTTTGTGCGCCGGGATCTGTCTGCGGTTAAATTTTAGGCGTGGCCTATAGTGGTGCCGTCAGCGTCCAAACCGCCGTCCTGAAATTAGTCCGTACATTGGAGGCCGCATGCCACGCCGAAAGCTTGATGCAAGGGCCAACGCGCCCTATGGTCCGCCCACTTTCTTTAAGGAATTTAGCGGTCCATGGTCGATGCCAATGCTCCCTCCAGTTCCCTAGGTGCTAGCGCGCCTAGCGCCTCGCAGGGCCTGTCCTTTCAGAACCTGATCCTGACGCTGCATGACTATTGGAGCCGTCAGGGCTGTGTGATCCTTCAGCCCTATGATCTCGAGGTCGGGGCAGGGACCTTGCACCCGGCAACGGTCTTGCGCGCTTTGGGGCCAAAGACGTGGAAAGCCGCCTATGTGCAGCCCTCGCGTCGCCCAGGCGATGGCCGCTATGGCGAGAACCCCAACCGCTTGCAGCACTATTACCAATATCAGGTGATCTTGAAGCCGAACCCCAAGGACATGCAGTCGCTCTATCTCGGCTCGCTTGCCGCCATCGGTCTTGATCCGACCCTGCACGATATGCGCTTTGTTGAGGATGACTGGGAAAACCCCACTGTCGGGGCCTGGGGCCTGGGCTGGGAGGTCTGGTGCGACGGGATGGAGGTCAGCCAGTACACCTATTTCCAACAGGTCGCCGGCATGGATGTCGATCCGGTTGCGGGCGAACTGACCTACGGCCTCGAGCGTTTGGCCATGTATGTGCAGGGTGTCGACAATGTCTATGATCTGCGCTTCAACGATGACGGTGCCTCCTATGGCGACGTGTTCCTCGAGAATGAACGCCAGTTCAGCGCCTTCAATTTCGAGGTTGCCGACGTCGAGACCCTCAAGCGCCAGTTTGAAGACATGGTCGCTCAGGTCAGCCGCATTCTTGAGCATCGCGGGCCGCAGGGCCAACGCTTGGCCTTGCCGGCCTATGACCATGTGCTGAAGGCCAGCCACCTCTTCAACCTGATGGATGCGCGCGGGGCCATCGCGGTCGCCGAACGTCAAAGCTACATCGGCCGCATCCGCGACCTTTGCAAAGCCACCGCCGCTGCGTGGGTGGAGTAGGTCCCATGCCCCAACTGCTTCTCGAACTGTTCTCCGAAGAGATTCCCGCCCGCATGCAGGCTCAGGCCGGCCGTGATCTTGAGCGCATGGCGCGCGAGCGTCTGGCCGAGGCCGGGTTCCTGCCCGAAGCGGTCAAGTCCTTTGCCGGACCGCGCCGTCTGACGCTGGTCATTGAGGGTTTGCCCGGCGCTCAGCCCGACCGGACCGAGGAACGCAAGGGGCCAAAGGTCGGGGCGCCGCAAGCCGCGCTCGACGGGTTCCTGCGCTCGACCGGCCTGACCCAGGACCAACTGACCGAGCGAGACGGCGTCTATTTCGCCCTGACCGCCAAGCCGGGTCGCCCGACGCCCGAGGTCATTGCCGAGATGGTGCCCGCCATCATCCGCGCCTTCCCTTGGCCCAAATCGATGAAATGGGGCACCGGTTCCCTGCGCTGGGTGCGGCCTTTGCAACGTATCCTCTGTGTCTTTGACGGCGAGGTCGTGCCCTTTGAGATCGAGGGCATTGAAAGCGGCGACATGACCGAGGGCCACCGGTTCATGGGCTCACGCGCCCCGTTCCGCGCCCGCCATTTTGAGGCCTATGCCGCCGGACTTGAAGCCAATTTCGTGGTGCTCGATCCCGAAGAGCGTAAGGCCCGCATTCTTGAAGGCGCAAGAACCCTCTGTTTTGCCCGCAGTGTGGAACTGGTCGATGATCAGGGCCTGCTGGATGAGGTCGCGGGCCTCGCCGAATGGCCGACCCCGATCCTTGGCGACATGGACCCGGCCTTTCTGGACCTGCCGCCCGAGGTGATCCGCACATCCATGCGCACGCACCAGAAGTACTTTGCCGTGCGTGATCCCAAGACCGGCGGCCTTGCGCCCAATTTCCTCGTCGTGTCCAACATCGAGGCGCGCGATGGGGGCCATCTGGTCTCGATCGGTAATGCGCGGGTCCTGTCGGCGCGTCTGAATGATGCAAGGTTCTTCTGGGATGAGGACCGCAAGACGCCGCTGGAAACGCGCCTTGAAAAGCTAAGGGCCGTCACCTTCCACGCCAAGTTGGGCACGCTCTATCAGCGCGCCGAGCGGATTTCGGCGCTGGCGGGCCAGATTGCTGGACTGATCGGTGCCGACAAGGCGCAGGCCGAGCGGGCAGGGCTGCTGGCCAAGGCTGACCTGACCTGCGGCATGGTTGGCGAGTTCCCAGAACTACAAGGCCTGATGGGCGGCTACTATGCTCGTCAGCAGGGCGAGCCCGACGCCATAGCCGACGCCATCCGCGACCACTACAAACCCCAAGGCCCCGCCGATAGCGTCCCAACCGCGCCGGTCAGCGTGGCTGTCGCGCTGGCTGAGAAACTAGATACGCTGGTTGGGTTCTTTGCGATTGATGAGAAGCCGACGGGATCGAAAGACCCCTATGCGCTGCGCCGTGCGGCCTTGGGGGTTATCCGGTTGATTTCGGACAATAGTCTCTCTCTGGATCTTCGTGCGGTTACGCAAAATCATGCACGAGATGCGTTTTTGGCGACCGATTTCGATCTGTCGCTGGATAACTTCATTGTTGACCGGTTGCGTGTCTCGCTCATCGACCAAGGTTATCGGCCTGATTATGTTTTGGCTGCGTTCCGTAGCGGATGGTTCGAGGGTCTCGAAATAGGGCAGTTTATTGCTCGTGTTGAGGCCTTGACTGGGTTTTTGAAAACGGACGATGGAGCAAATCTGCTCATCGGTTTCAATCGCGCAGCAAGTATCATCGCAGCCGAGACCAAAAAGGATGGAATTTCTAGTCACGGCAGACCTCAGATGGTCGCGGGTGCCCCATTGGAGGAAACGGCGTTGCTTAACGCATGGTCTGCCATCGAGCCGCGCGTCGATGCTGCGATGAAAGCCGTCGACTACCAAGGTGCGATGACAGCTCTCTCTGAACTTCGCGCCCCAGTAGACAGATTTTTCGACAAAGTTTTCGTGAACGATCCAGACCGAAATGTGCGTGACAATCGCCTGCTGCTGCTCACAGCGGTGCGGGACACCATGCAGCGCGTCGCAGACTTTTCCTTGATTAACGGGTGAGATGACCATGGCCAGTGATAGCGCGAACCCCATCCGTTGGGTCTATGGTTTTGGCGGCGGCAGTGCCGATGGCGATGCCAAGATGAAGAACCTCTTGGGCGGCAAGGGCGCCAATCTGGCCGAGATGAGCGCGCTGGGCCTTCCCGTGCCTCCGGGCTTCACCATCACCACCGAGGCGTGCGTCCACTATTACAGCAATGGCAAGACCTATCCGGCGCACCTCGAAGATCAGGTCCGCGCCGGTCTGGCCAAGGTCGAGGCCATCACCGGCAAGGTGTTTGGCGATCCGGCCAATCCGCTGCTCGTGTCCGTCCGTTCTGGGGCGCGCGCCTCTATGCCGGGTATGATGGATACGGTGCTGAACCTTGGCCTCAATGATGCCACGGTTGAGGGTCTGGCCAAGCTGTCCGGCGACCGGCGCTTTGCCTTTGATAGCTATCGCCGCTTCATCCAGATGTATTCCAACGTCGTGCTCGATCTGGACCATCACATGTTCGAAGAGATCCTCGACGAGCACAAAGACCGTTTGGACGTCAGCATCGATACCGCCCTCAGCGCCGAGGACTGGGAAGCGGTCGTGGCCGACTATAAGGTCGCCGTCGAGCGCGAGCTGGACCGTCCCTTCCCGCAAGACCCCGCCGCCCAGCTCTGGGGCGCGGTCAGCGCCGTCTTTGCCAGTTGGATGAACGAGCGGGCCAAGTTCTATCGCCGCATGCACGATATCCCCGAGAGCTGGGGCACAGCGGTCAATGTCCAGTCGATGGTGTTCGGCAATATGGGCGAGACCTCGGCGACGGGCGTGGCCTTTACCCGCAATCCCTCTACCGGTGAGGCGCGGCTCTATGGCGAGTTCCTGATCAATGCCCAGGGCGAGGATGTGGTGGCCGGTATCCGCACGCCGCAGAGCCTGACCAAGATCGCCCGTGAGGAGATGGGCGAGAACGCCCTGTCGATGGAAGAGGCCATGCCCGAGGTCTTTGGCCAGTTCAAATCCGTGGTCGAGCGGCTGGAACGCCACTATCGCGACATGCAGGACATCGAGTTCACGGTCGAGCAGGGCGTGCTCTATATGCTCCAGACCCGTAACGGCAAGCGCACGGCCAAGGCCGCCTTGAAGATCGCGGTCGATATGGCGGCAGATGGCATGATCACCCAAGAAGAGGCGATCCTGCGCGTCGAGCCTTCGGCGCTGGACCAGCTCTTGCACCCCACCATCGATCCCAAGGCCGAGCGCAACGTCATTGCTCAGGGCCTGCCCGCATCGCCCGGCGCGGCGACAGGGACTGTGGTGTTCGATTCTGAAGAGGCCGAGCGTCTGGGTAATTCAGGCCATTCGGTCATTCTGGTCCGCGACGAGACCAGCCCCGAAGACATTCACGGCATGCACGCGGCGCGCGGCATTGTCACGGCGCGCGGGGGCATGACCAGTCACGCCGCTGTCGTCGCACGCGGCATGGGTCGGCCTTGCGTCTCGGGTGCGGGTGAGATTCAGATCGACGGCAAGGCGGGCGAGTTCCGCTGTCGGGGCCGGACCTTCAAGGCCGGTGACATCATCACCATCGATGGCTCGCGCGGCGAGGTTCTGGCCGGAGCGGTCAAGATGGTCGAGCCGGAATTGACCGGTGACTTCGCCACCCTGATGGCTTGGGCCGATAAGGTGCGCCGCCTAAAGGTGCGCGCCAATGCCGAGACGCCGCTCGACGCCAAGACCGCCCGCCAGTTCGGGGCCGAGGGCATTGGCCTTTGCCGTACCGAGCACATGTTCTTTGACGCCGACCGGATTGCGGCGGTGCGCGAGATGATCTTGGCCGATGATGAGGCCGGTCGTCGCTTAGCGCTGGCTAAGATATTACCGATGCAGCGTAATGATTTTACGCAACTTTTCACGATTATGGCGGGCCTGCCCGTTACCATCCGCCTGCTCGATCCGCCTCTGCATGAGTTCTTGCCCCATACGGAAGAGGATGTGCGGGCCGTGGCTGAGTCGACCGGACTTGACGCGCAAAAGCTGCTGCGCCGGGCCAAGGAGCTGCAAGAGACCAACCCCATGCTCGGCCATCGCGGTTGCCGTCTTGGCATTTCCTATCCGGAAATCTACGAGATGCAGGTCCGCGCCATCATCGAGGCGGCCTGCGACGTGGCCAAGACCGGCGATGCGCCAGTGCCTGAAATCATGCACCCCTTGGTCGCCAAGGGTGAGGAGATGAACTTCCTCCGTATACTGACGGACCGTACCGCCAAGGCCGTCATGGAAGAGCGCGGTGTGACCATTCAGTACATGGTCGGCACCATGATCGAACTGCCACGCGCCGCAATCCGCGCTGGTGATCTGGCCGAAAATGCCGAATTCTTCTCGTTCGGCACCAATGACCTGACCCAGACCACCTTTGGCATCAGCCGCGATGACTGTAGCCGGTTCTTGGAAGCCTATCTGGCCAAAGGCATCTTCGAGCGCGACCCCTTCGTGACCATCGACCAAGAGGGCGTCGGAGATCTGATCCGCATCGCGACCGAACGGGGCAGGGCGGTGCGTCCCGACGTCAAGCTCGGCATCTGCGGTGAACATGGCGGCGATCCGGCGTCGATTGCCTTCTGCGAGAGCGTTGGCTTGGATTATGTGTCCTGCTCGCCTTACCGCGTGCCCATCGCGCGTCTTGCGGCGGCGCAGGCGGCGTTGAACCGGTAGGGCAGGGACGCGAACCCCCTTCCCCCGCTACGCGGGTACTTCTCGCAGAGGGGGAAGATCCTCTACAGCGAACACTTCCTCCTTTGGGGGAAGTACCGGCGAAGCCGGGGTAGGGGGTCTTGTTTAAGTCAAACAAACAAGGCCCTCACCCAACCCTCTCCCATAGGGAGAGGACTAAGAACGATAAAGCCCTCGCCCCCTTGGGGGAGAGGGTGGGGTGAGGGGGTCATCCACCGCCCTCTCTTTCGCATTCCCCGCGAAGACGGATATAGAAATACCCCATGACCAACACCCCCAAGGCCGCCCCTACCATCCCCTGGACCCATCTGGCCTTGGCGCTCGCGGTTGTGGCGGTGTGGGGCAGTAATTTCGCGGTGATCAAGGTGGCCTTGGACCATCTGCCGCCTCTGTTGTTCGCCAGCTTAAGGTTTTTCTTCGTCGCCTTTCCGGCGGTGTTCTTTTTTAAGCGGCCCAATGTCGCCTGGTCGCGACTGGCGACCTACGGCATCCTGATCGGGCTGGGACAGTTTGGTATTCTCTATATCGCCATGAACGGCCAGATTGCGCCGGGGTTGGCGTCGCTGCTGATGCAGACCCAAGTCTTCTTCACCATCGGCCTGTCCATGGCCCTCAGCGGCGAGCGGGTGAAGGCCTTTCAGGTCATAGCCCTGCTGATCGCAGCGGCGGGGATTGGGGTGATCATGGCCCATGCCGATGCCTCGACCGTCACGCCTCTGGGCCTTGTCCTGACTTTTATCGCCTCGATGAGTTGGGCTGGCGGTAATATTACGGCGCGGCGCGATCCGGGGGCCGATATGTTGGCCTATGTCTGCTGGGCGAGCCTCTTTTCAATTCCGCCCTTGGTGATCCTATCTTTGACCCTCGAGGGCTGGCCCGCCATGGTTCACGCGGTCAGGGTTGCGGACGCCGCGACCTGGGCGGCGGTGGCTTGGCAGTCCGTAGGCAATAGTCTGTTTGGCTACAGCGTCTGGGGCTGGCTCTTGGCGCGCCATCCCGCGGCCACAATCACGCCCATGGCCCTATTGGTGCCGGTCTTTGGCATGATCACAGCCAACCTGATGCTCGGTGAAGCCATGCCGGTCTGGAAACTGACCGCTGCGGGGCTGGTCATGCTGGGGCTAGGCGTCAATGTCGCTTGGCCGCAGATCAGTAAGGCCCTTAGGCGCTAGGCCCGCTTGCGCACGAACACGGTGCCTGCAGAATAGCCTGCACCAAAGCTACAGATTAGGCCTGTCTCGCCCGCCTCAAAGCCTTGATTATGCAGGTGGAAGGCGATGATCGATCCAGCCGACGAGGTATTGGCATAGGTGTCCAGTACGATGATGTTCTCTTCTGGCGTTGGGTCACGACCCAGAACCTTACGGCCAATCATGTCGTTCATATTGATATTGGCCTGATGCAGCCACATGCGCTTAAGCTCTGAGCGCTCGAGGCCCAGTTCACCGGCATGGTCGATAATCATCTCAGCAACCATCGGCACCACGTCCTTAAAGACCTTGCGGCCCTGTTGGATGAACAGCTTGTCTGGCGCGCCGATGCCTTCGGGCGCAGCATTATTCAGGAAGCCGAAATTATTGCGGATATTGTTGGAAAAGACTGTCTTGAGGCGCGTGCCCAGAATGTCCCAGCCGCCCGGTCCGGCCTGATCGGCGGCCTCGACGATCACGGCGGTGGCCACATCGCCAAAGATGAAATGGCTGTCGCGGTCCTTGAAGTTCAGGTGACCCGAACAGACCTCTGGATTGACCATCAGTACCGCCTTGGCCGAACCAGACGCGATGAAGTCAGCGGCGGTCTTGATGCCAAAGGTGGCCGAGGAACAGGCGACATTCATGTCAAAGCCAAACCCTTCAATGCCGAGCGCATTTTGGATCTCTACGGCCATGGCTGGATAGGCGCGCTGCATGTTGGAACAGGCGCAGAGCACGGCCCCGATTTCGCTGACCGGTTTACCCCAAGCCTCGATGGCCTGACGGGCAGCCGCGACGGCCATTTCAGCGAGGATCGATAGTTCGTCATTGGACCGCTCGGGCAGTTGCGGACGCATGATGGCTGGATCAATGATCCCGTCCTTGTTCATGACAAAGCGCGACTGAATTCCAGAGGCCTTTTGCACAAATTCAGGTGAGGAGGGCTGCAGCGCCTCGACTGTTCCGGCTTCGATGGCAGCGGCATGCTCGGCATTGAAGTTGGCGACGTAGGTGTTGAAAGTTTCAACCAGCTCGGTGTTCGAGATCGAATAGGGCGGAGTGAACAGGCCAGTGGCGGCGATAACGGCTTTTTGCACGAGATAGCGATCCTTTTCGAGGCGCTGCCGCTGCTGCAACGGGGTGAAGCAGGGCCAAAGCGCGCGTCGGCACTATGAGATTCTGTCCCCTAGATAGCATGGCGAAGGATATCGTCACCAGTGGGTTGCGCTGGGTCACGCTTGACGCGGGCCACGGTGCAGTTGAGGGTCGTCAAAAGAGCGGGGCGGCCAGCGTGACTTTGAAATATATCATTACCCAGTTGGTGACCTTGTCCATTGTCGGCGGGATCATGGGACTGGTGGCATGGGTCAAGATCCCGCGTGCGACCCCGCCCTTGGACGAGGCTGAGGTTAAGCGCCGATTGGCCGAAGACTTTCCCCAGACCCCCTTGGATCAGATTTGGCTGGCGCTAGATGGAGCAGGGGCGCTGGCCAAGTCTGGTGATCTGGCCCTGCTGCTGTTTCGTATGGGCGATAGCTATGTCTCGCGTAGCATGGCTTGGTCTAACGCGGTTCAGGCTGAAGCGATCAAGGGCCGGTTTTGGTTTAGATTCAATGATTTTTCGGCCCCTAATGCGTCCTTGGCCCTTGCGCCAAACTGGACCTTGGCCGTTAAGGGAGAGACGAACGTATGACTGCCCCCTCTGCACCGGCTATTGATCCGGTCACGCTCGCTGTCCCGTTCTTCATTCTCGCCATCGTGCTGGAGATCCTTTTGGCCCGTATGGGCAAGGTCAAGGCGGTCTATGAGGCTAAGGACACAGCGGCGTCACTGCTGATGGGTTTTGGCAGCGGTATTGCCGGGCTTCTGACCGGCGGCGTGGTCTTTGCGGCCTCGGTTTGGATCTACAAATATCACCTGTTTGATATTCCGATGTCGGCAGCATGGGCTTGGCTGGCGATCTTCCTGCTTGAGGATTTCACCTACTATTGGTTCCATCGCTTGAGCCACGAGCGGCGGTTTTGGTGGGCGGCGCACGTCAACCATCACACCTCGCAGCACTATAATCTGGCCACAGCCCTGCGTCAGACCTGGACCGGTGGCGCGGCGGGCACATGGGCGCTTTGGTTGCCCCTATCGCTCCTTGGCTTTCCACCCGCGATGATTGCCATTCAAAAGGGTGTCAGCCTCGTCTATCAGTTCTGGATCCACACTGAGGCGGTGCGCCGTATGCCGGTCTGGGTCGAGGCGCTTTTCAATACGCCGTCGCATCACCGCGTCCATCATGCGCGCAACCCGCGCTATCTGGACAGCAACTATGCCGGCATCCTGATCATCTGGGACCGGATGTTTGGAACCTTTGTGCCGGAACTGGACGAGGAGCCCTGTCGTTACGGAATCGTCAAGAACCTCGGCGATTTCAATATTTTCCGCGTGGCTTTTCACGAATGGGTTGGGATCTTTTCGGACCTTTTGACGGCAAGGTCCCTGCGTGAGGCGTTCGGCTATCTGTTTGGTGCGCCCGGCTGGAGCCCGGATGGGTCGCGGCAAACCTCGACCATCCTCAAAGCGCAGTGGGCAGATATGCAAACGGCGGAACCGGTGAAAACCGATCCCGCCGCAGCGTCCTAGACTTAAGGTCTAAGGTTTAGAACTGCTTGCGCAGGGTCACAAACATCTGACGTGGCGAGCCAACCATCAGGGTCTGGCCATCGCCCGTTGGATCGGAGTTGCCAAAGCCTGCCGAACCGACCGTCGAGATATATTTCTTATCCAGAAGGTTGGTGACATTGCCTTGAACTTCCAAGCCGTTCAGCACGGTGTTGTCCGACTTGAAGCGGTAACCGACGGTCAGATCAAAGACAGTGACGGACGGGACCGTAGCGTCGCCCGTATAGGTATAGGTGCGCTTGTCGGTATAGGAGCCGTTCAGGTTTCCGAACAATGCGCCGTCATCATAGGCCAGCGTGCCCTTGAGCATATTTTCTGGTGCATCGACGATGGTCTTGCCAGAAATCTTAGCCGTCACGACACCGGCGCCATTCTTGACGTCATTGTCGTAGGTCGACTTGTTGTAGGAATATGAACCTGACAGCTTCCAGTCGTCGGTTAGACGATAGGTACCCGCAAATTCCAGACCGTCCGAGGTAACGCCGCCGACATTGGTCAGAACGGTTGGGTTACCAACGATGGCCGCACCCGAAGATGTGCCCAAGATACGGTTGTCGAACTTGACGTGATAGAGAGCCAAGACGCCTTGGAAATTTTCGTTCCGATAGCGATAGCCACCTTCGATGGTCTTGGAGGTTTCTGGGTTCAGCTTTGTCTTGATCGCTTCAAAACCCGCTTGGCTGGTTGCAAAGGGGCCCGACGAGGCTGACGACACGAAAGCGCGAGCATTTTCGGCATAGGAGCCGAACACTTCGCCCATGGCGCCGAGGTCATAGTTGAAACCAACCTGTGGCAGGAAGCCCTCATCGACCTTGATCGAACCGACGGCATTGGTTCCGCTCAGACGAACGGCATTGTTTTCAACATTGACGGTCTTGAAGCCAAAATTGACCTTCAAGACGTCGCTGACGCGCCATGTGTCTTGCAGGTGCAGGTCAGTGGTCTTGGTGTTGAACATATATTCCCACTGGGTATAGAAGGGCCCAGTTTGGAACTTCAAGCTGTCGCGTGGCTTGTCAACACTGTTGCCATAATAGCGACGAGCGTGGTGGAAATCGTTATTTTCCGTCCATACGCCGCCCTCGATTGTGTGATCACCTAAGACGTAGGTCACAGATGCGATGAAGCCGCTGCGGTCGATATTATATTCCGAAGTCCGTTCGGAAACCGAGGCGCCGCCTGGGCTTGGGACGTAAGGCGTATACCAGGTGCCCATGCCCTTGTTGGTGTGACGATAGGCGGTCGCCGTCGCGGTGAGGTTCTTGGTGATGTCCCAATCGGCAGTCAAACCACCCAGGGTGTCCTTACGCAGGCCCGACGCATCGAAATAGACATCATCGACGCTGGTAAAGGGCGCTGGCAAAGGCTTGCCGGTCTGGTAGGCGGTCGCGATCTGCTTGGCCAGGGTCCAGTTGTTCTTGATGTTATCGATATTGTAACCGAGGCGCTTGATCATGTTCAGCGACACGTCTTGATAGTCGTTTTCAGCACGATCAGACATGTTGAAGAAGGTGGTCGTGGTCACCGGACCGATGGGCTGAACGAATTTGGCGTTCACCTGATATTGCTTTTGCTCGCCGCCATAGCCTTTCCACTTTTCAGCGGTCTGGTTGGCATAGCTGATATAGCCGCGGCCACCGGTTGGCAGGTCGCCTGACTCAACGCGTACAAAGCCGTGGAACGTGCTGTCGCTGCCGGTCGTCAGAGCGGTCAGGACGCCGAACTTGTGCGAAGGATCGATCGAGGTGAACTTCAGCGTACCGCCGAGGTTTGAGCTGGAGGCCGTTTCAAGGCTACCTGCGCCTTGAGCCAATTCGGCGCTACCGATGTTCTCGGAGATGACGGCGCGGCTGATGTGCAGGCCGTTATGGTTGCCGTAGGACATGTCGCCCAGCGGCACGCCATCAAGGGTGAAGCCTAGTTGGTTTTGATTAAAACCACGAACCGAGATGCGGACGGCCCACTCATAGGTGCCGTACGCGTCAGCGGACTGGAAGTTCACGCTTGGCAGTTGCGACAGGACCTTCAGCGGGCTCGTGCCCGGGGTCGCGGCCAGAATGTCGACGGCCTGAACGGTCTGGACCTGGCGGGTTTCGCCGCGGCCATAGACAACGATCTCTTCGATGGCGGCATCGTTGGTGGCGGTTGCAGTGGCTTCGGCCTCAGCGGCGAAGGCGGGAGCTGCACAGCACAGAGCGAGCGCGGATGCGCTCAAAAGAAGACGTAATTGCATTTGGATATCCCCGTTTGCCCGACCGCATTGTTCGCGGTTGGATCGGGGGTGGAGTTAACGATGTTCTGTGACGGTACTAGTGCACTGATGTGACACTTTTATTTAAAATGGCTTGCTATCTTTTTCACCCTTAGATCGCTAACCCAATATCTAAGAGCCGTCTCGGATGAGGGGGAGGGACAGCCCCAGCGTCGAGCGGTTTTGGAGCTGTTCGCGGCAGAAGCGGAACAGCTCGGCGGGGCGTCCGCCGGTTTCGACATCATAGCGCCCCAGCCCCTCGACCAGACCGGTTCGGTCCAGAACGCGCCTGAAATTCTGTTTGTGCAGCTTAACCCCGGCCACGGCCTCAACCGTCCTTTGCAGTTCCGACAGCGTAAAGGTCGCAGCGGTCAGTTCGAACACGACGGGGCGATATTTCAGCTTGCCGCGCAACCGGCCCAGACCGGTGGCAAGGATGCGGCGGTGATCGGAGATCATAGGCTCACCAAAGGCGGGCGATAGGGCCTGAGGTTCGGGCGCAGGGAGGCCCCAGGCGCGGTCACGGTCGCGTGCGGCCTCGGGGGCCAGTCCGGCCTCATAGAGCAGTTCATAGCGCTCCAGAACCCGTTCTTCATTCCACAGGGCACCGTCAAGGGCAAACAGGGTGCGGGCACGATCAAGGCGGCTCTCGCCCTCGTCGCCGCGGCCAGCCACAGCCCAGTTCCGCAAGGCCGGTGCGATGGCGTCATCAATGAGCGAGGGTCTGCCTTGGCGCCAATCCTCCCAAGGAAAGAAGCGGGACCAGGACGACCAGGCTGTGTCGGGTGCAGAGGTGTCAATCGCCACGGGGGTTAAGGCCAGATAGCCGACCGAGATGACCCGCGCTGCGCCAGCACCGACATCGGCCAGCGGGGCGTCGCGCCCCTTATCGCCGAAGGTATAGAGCTGCTCGACATAGCCGAGGTCAAAGCGCGTCTGTTCGGTCACGAAGGCCCGAAGCGCCAGCTCGAAGGTGCGGTGACCGTCAGGGTCGAAGGGGCCAAAGGGCAGGCCTGCGAGGGTTGAGGCCTCTCCCGTCAGGGGGTCATGAGGGCGAACGGTCAAGACCACGGCCTCGCCGTCGCGGATGGCGACGACAACGGCAGACAGGCCAATGACGATCAAGGTACTCATAGGGTTTCCCTAACCCTCACCGCGCCGATTGGCCAGAGGGGTCTATTCCGTGTGAAAGGCTGAACTGTCACTCACATAGCCTGCGGCCAGCGACAGGACCTCAAAGCGGGCCAGAAACCGTGCCTGAGCCAGGCCAGTTGGCAGGGGATCAATCACCAGATCATAGGCTGGCGGCGGCGCACCGAACAGGCTGACGGCCTCCTCTTGGGTGAAACCGGCCAACTGTACCGCTTCATAATGGGCGCTGGCGCGGTCCGATTGCTTGATCAGGGCCTTGATCTCGTCCGGAATATGGACCGGAAGGCCGAAACGAATATGGATCGCCGCCTCTAGCCGGTGCTCGAAGGTGCGGTAATTTAGCCCAAGTGCAGCCTTGAAGGGGGAGATCATATCGCCGATGACATATTCGGCGGCATCGTGCAGGAGGGCCGCTAGGCGCCATTTGGCATCAAGGCCAGGGCGGATATGGGCGGCAATTTCTTCGACCACTACAGCGTGCTGAGCCACGGAAAAGCCATGCTCGCCTTGGGTTTGGCCATTCCAGCGCGCTACACGGGCAAGGCCGTGCGCAATGTCCTCAATCTCAATATCCATAGGTGAGGGATCAAGAAGATCCAACCGGCGACCCGACAACATCCGCTGCCATGCTCGCGGACTATCGTCCCCCGTGCGGGTTTGTCGCACTGCTTTCGCCACAAAAAGGGTTCCTAACTGTAAGGTCGCTCGTCTGTGGCGATTGTTCGATGACAGATCAATAGCTAACGCGAACGGGAGATCGAGATGAACTGGGCCAGAATTATGGTGCCGTTGAGCGGCAACCCCGGCGATAAGCCGGTTCTAAAGTCAGCAGCCGTCATCGCAAAGCTATTTCAAGCTGAACTGGCAGGCGTCTATACGCCTTCGGACATAGCCGACCTTATGCCTTGGATGGGCGAGGGGTTCATGGGCGGTGTGCAGGTTAGCGCGGTCGAGAGCCTGCAAGAAGCCATTCAGGAGGGCGAGCGTAAGGCCCGCGCCGCTGTTGATGCAACGGACTATGATCGCAAGGCTGTTGTCACCATCGCCTCGCCCGTCTGGCTGGGTCTATCGAGCGAAAGTCGGCTCTCGGACCTCGTGGTTTTTGATGACCATGCCGCACGCGGGCGCGGGGCCTTGGCTGAGAGTTTCCAGCAGGTGGTTGTCGATGAGCAACGCCCCGTTCTGGTTGCCCGGGCGGGTCTGACCGGGACCGGTGTCGCCGCGATTGCTTGGGACGGTGGCAAGGAGTCAACACGCGCTGTTCGCACGGCCCTGCCTTTGCTTGAAAAGGCGTCCAAGGTGGTGATCTTGGCGGCCCCGACGGAGTCTCCACGGCCCTATGATCCGGCGCGTCTCGTAGCCTTTTTGGCGGCACGTGGGGTGAAATCTGAGGTCTTGTCCCTAAAGGTCAATGGCGAGGTTGCGCCTCTTTTGCTGTCAGCGGCCAAATCGATTGGGGCCGAACTGATGGTCACCGGTGCCTTTGGCCATCCGCGTCTGCAAGAGTTCGTCTTTGGCGGGACAACACGCAGTTTCCTCCATTCAGACGGGCCGTCGCTGTTCCTGTCGCACTAGTTGGTCGAGGAGTACTATACCCATGCCCATGACCAGAATTACCCTTCGACTAGCCCGCAACCCATCCAGCCCGGAGGGGAATCCAGAGCGCGGTTATGTCCTGCTGGCTCCCCTGACCGAAGAGGGGAAGATCGATGCGGATGTCTATGCCGCCGCGAAAGCGGCCTGCACGGTTCGGCGCTTTGGTCCGGGGATGGATGCGGTTGACGGGAAATTGAAGCGCCATGCCTCGGCCTGGTACTTTGACTATGACGCGCAAAGAACCTCAGATGACGAACCTGTCTTCAAGCTCGGCGACCACCGGTTTCTACCCGGCGACTATGTCACCATCACCGACGAAGAGGGCACGCCCTTGACCTATCAGGTCAGTGAGGCGGTGCGGGTGGGCAGTGTCTGATGGTGATGGGCTAATTTGAGGATTGGTCGATAAAAAACCACCCTGATGCCAAGGTGCTCAGGGTGGTTTCCAACATTCTATTCTATCAAATGACGAGCGCCTACTGCCCTGGACGGGTGCCACCTTCGCGGCGGGCTAAGAAGGCGAGGCGTTCGAAAAGATGGACGTCTTGCTCGTTCTTTAGCAGGGCCCCGTGCAGCGGTGGGATCAGCTTGGTGGGGTCCTTTTCGCGCAGGACGCTCTCGTCAATATCTTCGACCAGCAGCAGCTTGAGCCAATCGAGCAGTTCAGACGTCGAGGGCTTCTTCTTCAGGCCGGGGACCTTCCGCATGTCATAGAAGATGCGCAGGGCTTCGGCGACCAGCTTTTGCTTGATGCCGGGGAAGTGGACGTCGACGATCGACTTCATCGTGTCGTCGTCTGGGAAGCGGATATAGTGGAAGAAGCAGCGGCGCAGGAACGCGTCGGGCAGCTCTTTTTCGTTGTTCGAGGTGATGATCACGACGGGACGAACCGCAGCCTTAATGGTCTGATTGGTCTCGTAGACATAGAACTCCATCCGATCCAGCTCTTGCAGCAGGTCGTTCGGGAACTCGATATCGGCCTTATCGATTTCGTCGATCAGCAGGACAGGACGGACGGGCGCGTCGAACGCTTCCCACAGCTTGCCCTTCTTGATGTAGTTGCCAATGTCCTTGACCTTCTCGTCGCCAAGCTGGCTGTCCCGCAGGCGGGTCACGGCGTCATATTCATAGAGGCCTTGCTGGGCCTTGGTGGTCGACTTGACGTGCCAGGTCAACAGCGGGGCATTGAGAGCCTTGGCGACCTCATAGGCCAATACGGTCTTGCCGGTGCCGGGCTCGCCCTTGATCAGAAGCGGACGCTCCAAGGCGATTGCGGCATTAACGGCGACTTTAAGGTCTTCGGTGGCGACATAGTCGCTGGTGCCCTGAAAACGCTGGCTCATCTGTGGTCGTCTCCTAAGGGGTCGCTTCCCAACGGTGGGGCGATCCTCAAACCCGTTTTTAAACTCCCCCCAACCTAAAGGCCGTTTGAAGGGTTTCAAGCACGATTACGGCTTTGAGGCCGTGCGAGCCACTTAAAACGTTCGTTTGAACCGGAGTGACCTTAGGGCAGGGGGTTAGGCGGGCGAAATGAAGGTCTCGGTGAGGGCGTCAGAGATCTGTTCCATCACCGGCTGCCAGTCCCGGAAGGCCTCGGGGGTGAAGACGCGAACCTGCGGATACCAGGGCAGAGAATCGGTGCCGAGCCGCGTCCATGCCCCCGGAATGGATATGATCCAAACCGGCGCACCGCAGGCGGCAGCGATGTTGGTGGTCGCATTGGAAAAGCCCAGCGTCAGGTCGAGGGCGCAGGCGAGCGCACCCACATCGGCTAGATCGTCTTTCAGATTGATCCCCGGCGGCTGCCAGATATCGATGCCATATTCCGCCTTGGCTTGCACAATCTCGGCCTCAGTTTCGCCGTACTGCATATTGACGAAGGTAATGCCGGGCGTCTCCAAGACCGAGCGCCACTGCTCAAACGGCGAGAAGGACCGCAGGCGCGATCCATCCATGCGCAAGCTCTTCCATAGGATGCCGACCTTCGGGCCAGGCGGCGCTGATTTCAATTGCTCCGTCCAGTAGGCGACCCGGTCGGGATCCGCCGTCAGGAAGTTCTTTTTCTGGGGGAAGTCGACAATTGACCGGCGGTATCTGCGCAAAAGCGAGGCCAAGGGTGCCCAGGCATCAATGATCGACGGGTCTTCGATAAATTTCGCTGCCCGCATAATGCGGTGCTCGTAGCGGAAGGTGACGTGGGCCCCGACCTCGATGGTCGGGAAGGACTGTTGGAACAGATCAACCAATCGCTCTTCAACCGCCAGGGTCAATTTGCCGGTTGGGCCGATCTCTTCGATCAGGTCCGGAATGAGGTTGCCGAACAGGACCTCGTCTCCCAGCCCCTGTTCGCCAATCACCAATATGGACTTGCCCCGCACGTCCATTTCGGGAGTCCATTTGGGGCGGTCTATATAGAAGTGCAGGACGTCGGCGAAATTGGGGTCAAGGCGGACCTCATACTCATCCCAACCTTCACCAATCTTGCCCAGGCACATCAACATGGTCGAACGTGACATGCGCATCATGGCGATCTCATCAAGGCCGATCCTGCCGGTCATCGCCTCGTCGCAAGCCTCGATAGCCGCGCTCAGGTCTCCGAGAATATGATGGGCATTACCCAAGTTATACCGCGCCTTCGCAAAGGTCGGATCGTTTCGAAGTGCTTCTTCGTAGAACAGCTTTGAGGATGCGACCTCGCCCTGTTCGCTGAGTACCGTGCCGAGGGTGTTCCACAGTAAGGGGTCTTCGCGATGTACGTTCAGAGCGGACTTCAGGACGTCGACCGCCTCGTCATAGCGCTGCCCGTCACGCAGGATGCAGGCCAGATTGTTGGCGATCTCGTTGGAGGTGGGGTCTTTGGCGAGGCAGAGGCGAAAGAGCTGTTCCGCGATCTCCTTCATGCTCATGCGATAGGCCAATCGCCCGAGGTCAGAGGCCACCATTTCGGGGTCATCGAGCAGTTGGAAGGCCGACTCATAGCATTTGAGGGCGTTCATCAGATCGCCCGTCTTCTCTTTTGAGATGGCCAGCAGGTACCAGCCGAGCCCGTTTCGTTCGTCTATATCGAGTACAGCAAGTGCTAGCTCGGTCGACTTGGCGTAATTGTCCTTTTTCAGGAAATCCAAGCTGCGGTTGATCAAAGGGATCAGCGATTGGTGGCGCAATGCGTCAGCGTGGGACTTGATTCGGTTTAGGGATCGCTTGGACGCCGAATCGCCTGCGGTTTGTGACGCGGCCACGCGAGGCACCGCCTGAGCGCCAGTGGCGATCTGCTCCCCCAATTTGGCGGTATCAAGTTGAAGTCCAAAGGCAGTGGAGGACTCTAAGTGGTTGCGCTTTGCCATAGATGGCCCATCGGTTTTCGGTGCCAATCTTGGCTGTACAGACTTAAGATGGCGCTAAAACATTAACGCTGCGCTAACCATAAATCGGATAGACCAATGCCGAAGCCCCTCATCGTTTCCCTGCAACATTAAATTCGCAATCAACGGGTTACGGTATAGGGTTGACGAGTGTGGGGGGCTTTTGGTCTCCTAGGCGGACGGCTGTCTAACCCACGGTCTGAATATCGGAGCCTGCCCCTATGCCCCTAAAGCTGTCACTCAAACCGGGCGAGAAATTCGTTCTCAATGGGGCTGTCGTGCAAAACGGAGATCGGCGGGGAACGCTGATTTTGCAGAACAAGGCCTCCGTCCTGCGCGAAAAAGACATCATGCAGGAGGCAGAGGTTACGACACCGTCGCGGCGTATATATTTCCCCGTAATGATGATGTACCTAGATGAAACATCGGCTCACCAGTACTATGACGAATTCGTTCTGCGATTGAGTGAGTTTATGGCCGTGATTGAGAACCCGAGTGTGCTGACGGACTGCGTTGGCATATCGAAGCACGTTCTGGCGCGGGAATTCTACAAAGGCTTAATGCTGGCCCGGAAGTTGATGGAATACGAAGACGAGAGGTTGGCGAATGTCGCTGCAGGCCTACCAAAAAGCGTCAGCGCGGGCTGAAAACCCCCGTGAGATGGAGTACCGACTTTTCGGACAGGTGACCCGCGCCTTGATGGCTGCGGCGGAAGTTGACGTGTCTGATACCGCGACTCGCATTGATGCCTTGGACTGGAACCGGCGGTTATGGTCGGTCTTAGCGACGGACTGTGCTGACTCTGCCAACAGTTTGCCGGTAGAGTTGCGGGCGCAAATCATATCTCTGAGCATCTGGGTGAATAAGCACAGCAGCGCGGTGATGCGCCGTGAGGAAGATTTTGCCCCCCTGATCGAGGTCAATCGGATCATGATGCAAGGTTTGGCTGGACAGGTCGATAGCCCGGCAGAATAGTCCCTGTTGATTTGGGCCAATCTGCGTTGAGCGCTAACGCCTTTCGGCTCCATGACGAGGAGCCGTAATCCTCAATGGATTATCACACTGATTTTATAGTGTTTTTGGCTTTTTGTCGGCGATAAGATTTAGTAATTAATATTATTGATTTATTAGATAGTTCGAGTTATCAACAGGAGCGGCATAAATTGCCGGGGGGTAAAAATTACCCTGATCATACAGAAGGATCGTTGATATGGCGCTATACAGCGTTAATACGAACCGTAATGCCATGATTGCGCTTCAAAATTTGAACGTAACGGGCGCGGAACTGGGTCAGACCCAGATGCGTATTTCGACCGGACGCAAGGTCGACAGTGCGAAAGACAATGGCTCCACCTGGGCAATCGCCCAATCAATGCGGGGCACGTCAACATCTCTAAATGCGGTGAAGGACTCTCTTCAACGTGGGCAGTCCACACTCGATGTGGCGCTCGCGGCAGGGTCTGCAGTCTCTGACCTGCTCCTTCAGATGAAGGAAAAGGCGCTCGCCGCTTCGGATACCACCCTTGATACGACGGGTCGTTCCGCCTTGAACGAAGACTTTAAGGCCTTGCGCGATCAGTTGGGCAAGACCGTATCCAATGCTGACTTCAACGGCACCAACATGATCAAAACCGGCGGCAGCAGTTTGGCCGCACTGGCCAATGCTGCCGGGACAAGCAAGATCACCGTTGCTGCTCAGTCTCTCGCTTTGGGCAGTGCCAACCTGACCGGTATTGCCAGTACGGCGTCGCTCTTTGCGGCGTCTGCAGGCACTGCGGCTGCGATGATCACGACGGTCAATACCGCGATCGGCAAGGTCAGTACCGCGTTGGCGAAGATGGGTACCGGCTCCAAGGCTCTGGATCTGCACCTCTCCTTCATCATGAAACTTCAGGACACCTTGGATAACGGCGTCGGCAATCTCGTTGACGCCGATCTGGCCAAGGAAAGTGCCAAGCTGCAGTCTCTACAGACGAAACAGCAGTTGGGTGTTCAGGCCCTGTCTATCGCTAACCAGTCCACCTCTGCCTTGTTGGGGTTGTTTCGATAGGTTTAAAAATTCTTGATATTTTGCGGGGCGAACGATTATAGTTTTATCGTTCGCCCCCATAATAGAGAGGACACAGCGTTTAGCGCTGTTACGCTTCGAAATGATAGGAAAGATTGATACAAGTCTGGTGCTCAATAGCGCGGCCCAAGATCTATCAGTTAAAAAAACTGAAGGTTTGAAGCCGAATCTATCCAACGCACCCCCAACAGTCGTAGGCGCGAATGCCTTGACTGAGGTTGACTATCGCTTGGTGATTGAAAAAAGCCCAAAAACGGGTGGTTATGTTTATAAGACGTTGAATTCATTTACCGGGGAAGTCGTTAGTCAACGGCCTGCGGAGGATGTTTTTAAGTTGGCTGGGTCTGCGCAATATGCGCCGGGTTTAGTCGTCAGTGCTAAGGCTTAGGCAGGTCTCATTGAGGCAGTCTAATAGTTTTTAGGGGGCAGGGTCGGTGCATGTAGTACCCTCAACGCTCCTAGAATCGGGTTAAATTGAATTCTGGACGTTTTGACATAGTTATCACTATACTAATGTTAGTGAGTCGGTTTGGGAGTCCTGTTCGGCAAAATGTCGGGCATTGTCGTTGAATTAGGCCTTAAGGGGTAAGAAGTCGTGTCGATTGGCGTCAATAACAATCAAGCCGCCTTGATCGCGCTCCAGAACCTGAATCGGACCCAGGACGAGCTGACGGGTGCGCAAAAGCGTATCAGTACGGGCCGCACGGTGAACGATGCCAAGGACAATGCCTCCGTCTGGTCCATAGCGCAAAAGCAACGGGGCGATATCGGTGCCCTCAGCGCTGTGAAGATGAGTTTGGACCGGGCCAGTTCGATCGGCAATGTGTCCATGATTGCGGGTACGTCCATCTCTGATCTGTTGGTGCAGATGAAAGAGAAGGTCACGGCGGCGATGGACACCTCCATCGACACGGTTTCGCGTACCGCATTGAACAATGATTTCAGAGCGTTGTTGAAGCAGATTAAATCAACTTCGGATAATGCGACATTCGATGGCGCGAACATTTTGGATGGAAACGCAACCGGCATTGCCTTTTTGTCCAATGCGGGTGCGACTTCTACTATTACGCTCGCCGCTCAAAACATGACGATTGGCGGAGCCAACATCACGTTCAGTACAGGCTCTACGATCCTAACCGCAACGCTTGCGACAGCCGTGATGACGAAGTTGACCGAATCGTTGACCAAAGTGAACACCGCGATGGGCAGTATGGGCGCTCAGGTCCGTCAGATCGAAGCCCACAATGTGTTCGTCTCGAAGCTGTCGGATGCTCTGGAGACCGGGATAAGTCGGTTGGTCGATGCTGACATGGCCAAGGAAAGTGCTCGACTGCAGGCCCTGAACGTGAAGCAGCAACTGGGGGCTCAGTCCTTGTCCATCGCGAACCAGGCGCCGCAGATCGTTCTGAAGCTGTTCCAGTAATTGGACCCGCAGGGTCTTAGACCCTAAGGTGATTGCATCTCGGCCTCGAGGCCTTCAGAGTTTTCGCCATGGTTGAGCTTAAACCCGTTACCGAAAGCGATCGTCAGCGTCTGTACGATTGGCGCGTTGATCCGAGCGTAGATCGCTGGATGAGTGACCCCGTCGCACCCGATTGGGGGCTCCATAACTATTGGTTTGATAGCCTTCTCAGTGACCCAGACCTCCAAGGGTGGGTGATCTATTTTGCCCATGAGCCCGTCGGTTTTCTGTCTTTGACGGGGTTGCTCAGTCCGAATCAGCGGGCTGAATGGGGATGGTACGTCGCTTCACCCGTCGCGAGAGGGCGGGGCGTTGGTCGTGCGGCCCAAGTTTTAGGTCTCGACATTGCATTTCAGGATTACGGGCTAGAGCGGGTCTGGGCGCAGGTCTTGGCCGATAATGATGCTGCACTTCGCGCTCAAGGGGCTGCGGGGTTTCGCCGAGAAGGTTATCTTAGAAATCATTTGTTTAAGGCCGGTAGCTTCCACGACGTGGTCATTCTGGGGGTGCTTGCAAATGAGTGGCAGGGGAGCCGAGAAAGGCTTATAAGCAATCTTGTTAGAACGGGATTGTTGGAACTCTAATTGATCCACACCCCGAGCTTGGTTAATACTTTTTTACACCTTTGCGTTCACGCTAGAGATGCAAAATGCATCCGGGGTAAATCTCTTGATCGGCATCGATTCAAGCCTGTTGACCGCCTATTACCAATCGCTCAGCGGTGGGGCGGGGTCTGCTGGCTCAAAACCCGCTCAAAACCAGGCCCCAACGTCCTCCACGGCAATGAACGGGAAGTCCAAGGCGGTTTTGCCGATAGCGCCTTGGGAAGCGAAGTCACAGCTTCTTCGTGCGCCGGATCTTGTCAAAAAGGCCCTCGAAGGCCGGTCTTTGGTTGACTCAAACGGCCTTCAGTCGAGTGGTGCAGATCCGAAAAGCGACTATGGCAAGCTGTTCACCCTCTATCAGGGACTGAACGGGCTCACGGGCCTGGTTGATAGTATCCAAGCCAAGAATATCACGGCCACCGACAAGGCCAAGATTCAGACTGTGTTCAACAAGGGCCAGGCGGATATATCGGCCTATGTCGATAGCCTTAAGCTCGACGCCATGTCCCTGACGCGCGGGGCGGCGACGTCAACCGTGAGGACATCCGCAGGCGTTCATCGTTCGAACACCTCCTACACCACTGCGCCCCTGCACACGGGAACCGCGACCGAATCCGTCAAGGCGTTCGAGGGGCCCATTGTCTTTGATGTGGCGGTTAAGGGCGTCAACACGACCAAGAACGTTCATATTGATCTGGCGGGGATGGGCGCGACCACACGGTCTCTCAGTGAGGTGGTGGCCTTTATTAACACCCAACTCAAAGCCCAAAACATCGCGACCCGTTTTGAAAAGCTGAGCATCCCCGCTGAGCCAAAGACCATTCAGTCCAATGGCAAGACGGTGACCTTGCCCGCGGGTAGTCCGTCTTGGTCTCTGAAAATTAAGGGGGATATCGGCGAGCTCTTGACCTTCTCGACGACCGACAAGGCCGACGCCGTCTATCTGACCCAGACCGCCGGTGTGACGTCACCAGTTTCTACGGCAAAGCCGGTCCCGGGTGTCACACCGCCAAAGCCGACCTTCAGCCAGCAAGAACTGTTGAAGTTTCAGACCGACCAGACCACGGCGACGCCGCCTCCTGACGCCCTTCACAGAATTGGCGAGAAAAACTACGTCGATGATCTTGCCTTCAAAAAGGTGTTGGGCCCTGAGATTACCGCGATCCGTGCGTCGCAAACCGCCTCTGATGGCTCAGTCTATATGCTGGCCGATATCAAGGCGGCCGTGGGTGATCAGACCATAAAGGGCAGCGGGGACGTTGCCCTAATCAAGTACGATTCTGCTGGAAATGTGATCTATACGCGCACCCTTGGGGCTGGCGATAAGGCGTCCGGCTTGGCGATGAGTGTTAGCTCTGACGGCAAGGTCGCCATCGCGGGGTCGGTCACAGGCGTTCTTGCAGGATCGACCAATGGCTCGGGTTTGGCCACTGATGGGGTGACAATAGCCCCAGCCTCGACCCTGACCAAGACGCCGACGCCGACAGCCGATAGTTTCGTCACCCTGTTTGACGCGAAGGGCCAGGAAAGCTGGACCATGCGGCGCGGTGTGACCACTGATGATGAGGCCACTGCTGTGGCCTTTTCGGCAGATGGATCAGTCTATGTTGCTGGCCGGTCTAAAAGTGCCTTTCCCGGTAATTCTGCGGTCGGTGGCTGGGATAACTACATCCAAGGCTATGGGTCCAACGGGGCTGCGCAGCCCAAAACCGTGTTCAAATTTACCGAGCAGTTCGGCAGCACGGGAAATGATCGGCCAGCCTCAATGATTGTAGATGGATCCAGTCTGCTGGTGGGCTCCAACGACAATGGCCATGCGGTGATCCGGCGGTTCAATATTCAGGCGACAGGCGCACCGACCTTGGTCGCAACCCGTGACATCGGGAACCTCATGGGCGGCGACCTCACTGGCATCGCCCTGAACGGTGGAAATCTGGTCGCCGTGGGATCGACCGCTAACCCGGCTCTGTCTGGCGCGACTGTGTCACGTGCCGCTTCGGGCGGACAAGATGCCTTTGCGATGAGTCTCTCCAAAGACCTTGTTGCCAGCGGTTCAGACCGGATTGCCTTCTTGGGCGGAACTGGGCAGGACAGAGCGACGGCCATGACCGTCTCCGGCGGCAAGCTTTGGCTGACGGGGACCTCCACTGCCGCGATTGACGGTGCGGCGCTGGTGGGGACCAAGGACGGTTTTGTTTCGCGCTTTGATATTTCAACCGGTACCCAAGAGTGGACGCGCCGCTTCACCGCCAATGATAAGTCGTTGATCCCAAGCTCGATCGCGGTGGCTTCTGGCGGCGCATCGGTGCTTGACCGCCTTGGTTTACCCAGTGGTCAGATTGCCTATTCAGACTCGACGCTGTTGACGTCCGCGACCTCGGTGCGGGCAGGGGACCAATTTAGAATCCGGACCCAAGAGGGTGGTCCCACCACGACCATCACCATCTTGCCGACCGATACGATGAAGACCCTGCAGGAGCGCCTGTCGTCAAAGTTCGGCAGTCAGGCCAAGGTCACAGTGTCCAGTGCGCTGGGCGTGGATAAGCTAAACATCACCTATGCCAGTAGCCGCAGCAGTGTCGAACTATTGGCCGGGCCGTCGGGTAAGGATGCACTAGAGGGTCTTGGTCTGGCTGAGGGGCAAATCCGCAGCTATGCCTACGACAAGACCTTCAACCAATATACCTACGGCTTGAAGCTTGATCGGGACCTGAAGATCGATACGCCAGAAGCGATCAAGCTCACGACGGAAGATATTCAAACCGCCATGTCGACGATCCGCACGGCCTTCAGAGCCATTGGGACAGGGTTGAACCCGACCGAAGCGGCGGCTCAAGCGGCCAAGGAAGCGAAGGTTCAAAAGGCCCAGACTGCAGTGCCTGCCTATCTGACCAAGCAGATGGCCAACTATCAGGCCGGTCTCAACCGCTTGACCGGCGGTGGATAGGGTCGCCGTCGCGACTTGAATAGTGCGCCCTGACAGCGTAGCGATCTTCCATGAGGTTTGTTCGAAATCGTCGAGTCGTTTTGGCTATCGGTGCGGGACTTGCGTTGATCGCGGGCCTTGGGATCGGCCTGTTCATCATGATGCGCGACCATGGATCTAACAGTCCACCGCCAGCCTCTAAGGGCGGATTGGTTGTTGAAATGGGCTCGGTCGATGAGGCACCGTCAGCAAACGGGCGCCAGTTGCGCTGTTTCGTTCGCGGTCAGTTCGTTGGTATGGCCAGCCTTGTCCAATGTGCCAAGAAAAACGGGGTCTCCACCCAAGGCCTAGATGTCGGCCTTGATGCCAATGGGGCCTTGGCGGCAGCCGATGGGGCAGGGGTGGTGGTTACGCCGCTCGCACCAGACCAGATTAAAGATCAGATCGCAGACACAGTCTTGAGTGCGCCTGTCGAGCCCAAGGCGGCCGAGGTTGCCGACGTCAAAAAGCCTGCTGTGGCGGCCTGTATGCGATTTACGTCCGGCGAATGGCGCAAGGTTGGCGATGATCTTGAACTGACGAGTTGCGCCCGGACCCTGTTTGACGGCAAGTGCGAAAAGGACGGATCGGCGAGCTATGGGCGATGGGGTACCCAAACCCTTCGCCTCGTACCCGGTAAGATCGAACAGTCTGCCGACAATAAGAGTTTTGCCATTCTGGCCGACCAAACCATGCCAGGATGTCACCTGCCTTAAGGGACGCTTGTCCCTGACGGCCCTAAAGCTATTGGCGAGGAATGGTCGTTCAGTGATGAAACACGCTCATCTCATTGCGTCTGGGCTCATGGCCTCAGTGATCGGGGTGTCGCTATCGGGCTGCACCAAGCAGATCGACGCGCCGCTCGAGCGCGGTACCTGTTGGCACGCGGTGCCAATGTCCGATGGTACCATCAGGTTCAATGAACTGGCCAAGAACCAGCCGTCTATCGAGGCCTGCGCTGCACGCCTCGAAGATATGCGGTTAAAGTTCAAGGCCTTAGGCTCGCAGCAGAGCTCTATGCTTGGGGCCTATCAGGGAAATTATCTGTTCCTCCAGAAGGAAGGTGTTTTTACGTCTCGCACCTACAAGGGGAATCGCTATTTGGTTCTCGTACGTACCGGTGATGGACGATTGGCCAAGATTGGCGAGATGCCATTGCAATAGGCTCTGTTTCGAGTCACTGTGAACGGAACAGGAACATCTATCAGGCGCTGCAACGGAGCAGCCACATAAGCGGGGGTCCCCATGGCGGGAAGTGTTAACAAGGTCACTCTGGTCGGTAATCTGGGTAAGGATCCAGAAATCCGCACGCTCAATTCTGGCGATCGCGTGGCCAACCTCACGGTCGCGACATCGGAAACCTGGCGCGATAAGGCTTCGGGCGAGCGTAAGGAAAAGACCGAATGGCACCGCGTGGTGATCTTCAACGACAATCTGGTCAAGGTTGCTGAGAATTTCCTGCGTAAGGGGGCCAAGGTCTATCTCGAAGGCTCTCTCCAGACCCGCAAATGGACCGACCAGTCGGGTGCTGAAAAGTTCTCGACCGAAATCATCCTGCAGAAATATCGCGGTGAACTGACCATGCTTGACGGCAAGGCCGGCGGCAGCGCGGGTGCGGATGACCGCGATGAAGGCTATTCCAGCGGTGGCGGCTATGCCCCATCGGGACGTGCTGCCCAGCCCTCTGGTCCACGTGAGAGCTTCTCGGCTGATCTGGACGACGAAATCCCGTTCTAGGAGCAGGTTGAGTGGTTAAACCTGCGGCAGGCTCACCCCTGCTACCCCTCGAATGGGCCGCGATAGTCGGTATCGTTCTGGTTTGGGGCGTCAATAATATTGCAGCCAAATATATGACCCACTATGTCCCGCCCATCTTTATGGGCGGGGTGCGGTTTGCGGTGGCCCTGCTCTTTTTGTTTCCGTTCATCAAGCCACCCTTTCCTGACCCTAAGCGGCTCCTTGTCATCTTGCTTCTGATTGGCCCCCTCAATGCGGGTTTAATCTATCTCGGCTTTTCGATGGTTCATTCTCTGAGCGCCTTCATCGTGTCGCTACAGCTTTGGGTACCCTTTACAGCGCTTTTCGCTTGGTTGATTTTGGGTGAAGCGATGGTCGGGCTTCAGCTGTTAGGCCTGATCGTCGCCTTCGGCGGGATCGCGTGGATGTCCCTGTCGCCCGGGACCCAAGGGGACATTCCAGGCATATTGGTCGGGGTCGCCGCCAGTATCTGTTGGGCGCTCGGAACCATTCTTGTGCGCCAAGTGCCCGGGATCAAGCCCTTGAAGCTTCAGGGTTTGACGGCAGTCCTGTCCGCGCCTTTGATGATATCGGTGGCCTTCGCGACGGAGAAAAATATTATCCCGTCGGTCGTTGCCGCCCCGATGATGGTCTGGGTCTGCGTCGTTTGGGCGGCGGTCCTATCGACGGTTGGCGCAACCGCGATGATGTTCTGGTTGGTTCAGCGTCGAGAACCGGGGCGGATCATGCCCTATTTCTTGATGACCCCTTTAGTCTCAGCCGTCATCAGCGTTCTGTTCATGGGTGAGATCATCACATGGCAGGTGGCGATGGGCGGTGCGGCCACCTTGGCAGGCGTTGCCCTGGTGGCCTTGTCGGAGCGCCGTCTGGCCAAGGCCAGTGATACCAACCTCGAGGCTACTTAATCACCGCGCAGGCAACACGCCCGCCTGCGCCGCCAATCGGCTGGCTCACATGATCGTCAGGATTGGCATGAATGACCAAGGCTGAGCCATCAGCGTCGCGCAGAACCTGTTCGGGTGTTGATGATCCTGCATCTAGCCTCACGCGTGCGGAGAAGCCTTGAGCATGGGCCGAGCCATCGGCGGCAACATACAGATTGATCAGATCGCCAAAATCCGGACCGTCTGGATTGAGTAGCCCGTGCGGCTTCTTGCTCTCAGCATGGTTCATATGCCCGCCGCTGGTCATAAACTTCGGATCAGAACAGTCACCGGTCTGATGGAAGTGCATACCATGCCAGCCGGGCGTCAGGCCCTTGGTGATATCGACCTGCAACAGAACGCCCGTCGGCGCTGCAGTTAGGCTGAGCGTGCCGATGCTCGTGCCATCAGCGATCTTGATAGGGGTGGTTGTGGCCATAGGGGCAGCGGGCGCTGTGGCTGCTGCTGGAGTGGCCATTGAGGCATGGTCATGCACCTGCGCCAGCGCTGGAACCCCAATCAGGGACATAATCGCGACTGAGTTTAGTAAAAGCTTCATGTTTCTAGCTCCTGCTTTTGCGCCAAAGCGCGAGGGATGCTAACTGTACGCCTTAAGATCGGTCTAGCGATTCATCATTCGAAAAGTTCTGAAAATCAGTGTCCGACGAAACGATCAATTCCCCTGAAGAGACCCGCCGTGGTGGCATTGCGCCCATCAATATCGAGGATGAGCTAAAGCGCTCCTATCTCGACTATGCGATGAGCGTGATCGTCAGCCGCGCCTTGCCCGACGCGCGTGACGGCCTCAAGCCGGTGCACCGCCGCATCCTGTTTTCGATGCATGAGCAGGGCTACGGTCCATCTGGGGCCTATCGCAAGTCTGCCCGCGTCGTCGGTGACGTGATCGGTAAATATCACCCTCACGGGGACACTGCCGTCTATCACGCCATGGTCCGCATGGCGCAGCCCTTCTCGATGGGCATGGTTCTGATCGATGGTCAGGGCAATTTCGGCTCTGTCGACGGCGATATGCCTGCGGCTATGCGTTACACCGAAGTGCGGATGCTCAAGACCGCCGAAGCGCTGCTGGCCGACCTCGATAAGGGGACGGTGGATTTCCAGCCTAACTATGACGGCTCTGAACACGAGCCTGTCGTGCTGCCATCACGGGTGCCGAACCTGCTGGTCAATGGCGCGGGCGGTATTGCCGTCGGTATGGCCACCAACATCCCGCCGCATAATCTGGGCGAGATCGTTGATGCCTGTCTGGCGGTGATTGATAATCCTGCGATCCCGCTCGATGAGCTGCTCGATATCGTACCGGGTCCAGACTTTCCTACGGGCGGTGAGATCATCGGCCGGACAGGCGCACGCGAAGCCCTGATGACGGGCCGGGGCTCGGTCATTATGCGCGGTGTGGCGACCGTCGAAGAGGCGCGCGCCAATCGCGAAGCCATCATCATCACCGCCATTCCCTATCAGGTAAATAAGGCCAATCTGGTCGAGCGGATTGCTGATCTGGTGCGTGAAAAGCGCATCGAAGGTATTTCTGACATTCGCGACGAAAGCGACCGCCAAGGTATGCGCGTGGTCGTCGAGCTCAAGCGTGACGCCTCGGCCGAAGTGATCCTCAATCAACTCTATCGCTATACGCCGCTGCAAAGCTCGTTCGGCGTCAATATGTTGGCGCTGGACCGGGGGCGGCCCGAGCAGATGGGCCTTCGCCGTCTGATCGACTGTTTCGTGGAGTTCCGCGAAGAGGTCGTGGTTCGCCGCACCAAGTTCGAACTGTCCAAGGCCCGTGATCGCGGGCACGTCTTGGTCGGTCTGGCCATCGCTGTGGCCAATATTGACGAGGTGATCCACATCATCCGCTCGTCCAAGGACCCCGCCGAGGCGCGGGAGCGTTTGGTGGCGAGGGACTGGCCTGCGGGCGATATGAACCCGCTGATCGAGCTGATTGCCGATCCGCGCACCCTCGTGGTTGGCTTGGCCGACGGCGCACCGGCTGTGCGCCTGACGGACGAGCAGTCCCGCGCCATCCTGGCCCTGACCCTGTCGCGCCTGACCGGTCTTGGCCGCGATGAGATCTTCGGTGAGGCCCGCAGTCTGGCCGAAGCCATTGCTGGCTATCTCGAAATCCTCGCCTCGCGCGACAAGATCATGGCCATTGTGCGCGAAGAGCTTGTCGAGGTGCGTGAAGCCTTCGCCATTCCGCGCCGGACGATCATCGTCGAAGGCGATGCGGATATGGAAGACGAGGACCTGATCCTGCGTGAGGATATGGTCATCACCGTCACCCACGGCGGCTATGTCAAACGCACGCCTCTGGCCACCTATCGCACCCAACGCCGGGGCGGTAAGGGCCGCTCTGGCATGGCGACCAAAGAAGAAGATGCCGTCACCCGCGTCTTTGCGGCCTCGACCCACGCGCCGGTGCTGTTCTTCTCGTCCACCGGCAAGGTCTACAAGCTCAAGGTCTGGCGCTTGCCCCTTGGATTGCCGACATCGCGCGGCAAGGCCTTTGTCAATCTGTTGCCGCTCGAACCCAACGAGTCCATCACCTCGATCCTTTTGTTGCCCGAAGATGAGGCGCAGTGGGATGGCTTGGATGTGATGTTCGCCACCCGCTCGGGCAATGTGCGCCGCAACCGTCTGTCCGATTTCGTTCAGGTCAATCGCAACGGCAAGATCGCGATGAAGCTGGACGTAGGCGATGGCATTGTCGGGGTGGGTCTCTGTACCGTGAACCACGATGTCCTGCTGACCACGGCCTTGGGTCAGTGTATCCGCTTTGGCGTCGATGATGTCCGCGTCTTTGCAGGCCGAGAGTCTACCGGTGTGCGCGGCATTCGTTTGGCGGAGACCGATGAGGTCATCTCGATGGCCATCCTGCTGCATCTCGGCATCAGTGCGGCCGAACAGAGGGCCTATCTGAAATATGCCAAGGCCATGCGTGCGGTCACCGGTGAAGCCGTCGATGAGGCCGACGTGGCCGTGGTCGATGAGCCTGAAGCCGACGCTGCTGGAGCCGAAGAGGGCGAAGCGGTCCTCACCCTCGAGCAGATCAGTGCCTTGGGCGCGCAGGAACAGTTCATCCTGACCCTCAGCGACACGGGCTATGGCAAGCGCAGTTCGTCTTTCGAATACCGCGTCACCGGGCGCGGCGGTAAGGGTCTTGTGGCCCATGACCTGTCCAAGCGCGGCGGTAAGGTTGTGGCCTCATTCCCGGTCGAGGACGGCGACGAGATCGTCCTCGTCACCGATCAAGGCCAACTGATACGTTGTCCCGTTGCAGAGATCCGTATCGCAGCCCGTAATACCCAAGGCGTGACAATTTTCAGAACCGCAGATGACGAACGTGTCGTATCAGTTGAGCGTCTGGCTGAAGGTGATAAGGGTGACGATGACACAGGTTCAGAGGATGGCGCTGAGCCCTAATCACAAAGGTCTGGGTCGATACACCGGTAAGGGACGCGCCAGTTGTCCCGCCGGAACGGTAATCTGAGGGGATAGCTATTCTATGGAACGTGTTGGGCTCTATCCGGGGACCTTTGACCCCATGACCAACGGCCACCTCGATATAATCGGGCGCGCCGTCAAGCTGGTCGATAAGCTGGTCATCGGCGTTGCGATCAACCGTGATAAGGGCCCGCTTTTCACGCTAGAAGAGCGTTGCGCCATGGTTTTGGAGGAGACCAAACCCTTCACTAAGCACGCCCAGATTGAGGTTCGGCCCTTTGAGGGTCTGCTGATGCACTTTGCGCAGGATGTGGGCGCTCAGATGATTGTCCGGGGTCTTCGGGCGGTTGCCGACTTCGAATATGAGTTTCAGATGACGGCGATGAACCAGCAGCTCAATCGTGAGATCGAGACGGTGTTCTTGATGGCTGACCCTCGCCATCAGGCTGTAGCGTCTCGTTTGGTCAAGGAGATCGCCAAGCTCGGCGGGGACATTAGCAGCTTCCTAAGCCCGACCATGGCAAAGATACTACTCGCGAAATACAATCGCGCCTAAGGGACTTGCCGCAATATTGCGCCAATTCGCGGGTAGCTCGATCCATCTAGCGGGCGTCTGCCCCGTGGTAATCCGCCACCTGTTGCGCCAAGACGTAAAATGAGGACGGCATGAAGAATATCCTATCGGCCCTTACCCTGAGCCTTTTGCTCGGCACCGCGATAACCGCCAATGCGGCCGCGCCCAAGGCCAAAGCCACCCAGGCCGTTGCAGCTCCATCTGTCGCCAAGGGACCGTCGGCGAGTGATTGGCGCATACCTGATCCTGAGAATGTCGCAGTGATCGACACCACGAAGGGCCGGATCATTGTTGAGTTGTCGCCGGAATTGGCTCCCAACCATGTTGCGCGGTTCAAAGAACTCACCCGTGAGGGCTTCTATAATGGCCTGAAGTTCCACCGCGTAATTAATGAATTCATGGCCCAGACCGGCGACCCCAAGGGCACAGGCGAGGGCGGCTCTACCAAGCCCGACGTGGTCGCAGAATTTACCTATCGTCGCGGACCGCAAAGCCCCTTTACCCCCATTAGCCAGCCTATAGGCATTCAGTCGGGATTTGTCGGCGCGGTTCCGATTATGACCCAGATCGATGATCTGATGGCCATGACCGCTGATGGCAAGGTCCATGCTTGGGGCCAGTTCTGTCCCGGTGTGCTGGGGGCTGCGCGGGGTGAAAATCCCGATAGTGCCAACAGCCAGTTCTTCCTGATGCGCCAAGCCTTTCCGTCCCTGGATAAGCGCTATACCGCCTACGGCCAGACCCTATCGGGCCTGAGCATCGTGCGGGCGATCAAGACGGGTGAGCCTGTGGTGGATCCTGACACCATGACCAAGGTCCAGATCTTGGCCGATATGCCAGCCGCTGAGCGACCTTCGATCAAGGTGCTGGATGTCCGTAGTGGCTACTTCAAGGCCATGGTCGAGACCTTACGCGTCAAGAAGGGTGCTGATTTTTCTGCCTGCGACATCGACCTTCCCGTCGAGGTTCGCTAGGAAGACCCGTCTTTCATTTTTAATCGAGAAAAACCATGGCTGCCGATCCAGAAAACACCCTGTTGTTGACGCTTGAGACCGGCGTCGTGACCATCGACCTGCGTCCTGACCTTGCCCCCGGCCACGTCGCCCGGATCAAGGAGCTGGCCCGCGAAGGCTTCTATGATGGCGTCGTGTTCCACCGCGTCATTCCAGGCTTTATGGCCCAAGGCGGCGATCCTACGGGCACCGGCGGCGGCGGCTCGTCCAAGCCCAACCTGCAAGCCGAGTTTAGCAAGGAACCGCATCTGCGCGGTGTCTGCTCCATGGCCCGCACCTCTGCGCCCAATTCGGCCAACAGCCAGTTCTTCATCTGCTTCGATGATGCGACCTTCCTCGACAACCAATATACGGTTTGGGGTGTGGTGTCGGACGGCATGGACCATGTTGACGCCCTGCCAAAGGGTGAGCCGCCGCGCAGCCCCGGCAAGATCCTCACGGCCCGCGTTGCGGCTGACGTTTGAAACTTTCCGACTTTGACTTCCATCTGCCGGACGAGGCCATAGCCTTGCGTCCGGCAGAGCCGCGTCATAGCGCGCGGCTTCTGTTGGTGCGGCCAGGGCTTGCTCTGGCCGATCATCAGGTCATAGACCTTCCAGACCTTCTTCAGGCGGGCGATGCGCTAGTCTTCAACGACACGCGCGTTATTCCTGCACGTCTATTTGGCACCCGCACGCGCGGCGAGAATGTTCAGGCCGTCGAGGCGACCTTGCACAAGCGCATTAGCCCGAACGGCTGGACCGCCTTTATGCGCCCGGGTAAACGCCTCAAGATTGGCGATCAGGTCGTGTTTGGCCCGCATGAAGACCGCGCCGGAGAGGGCCAAAGCCTAATGGCGACCGTTGAGGCCAAGGGCGAGGGCGGCGAAGTGAACCTGTCCTTCGAACGCTCCGGCGTTGAGCTCGACCTCGCCATCGCCGCCATCGGCCTCATGCCTCTGCCACCCTATATCGCCGCCAAACGGGCCGAAGATGAGCGCGATCGGCGCGACTATCAGACGGTCTATGCGCGTGAAGACGGCTCGGTCGCGGCACCGACGGCGGGCCTTCATTTTACGCCAGAGTTGCTTGCCCTTTTGAAGGCCAAGGGCGTGTCCTTGCACTTTGTTACGCTCCATGTCGGGGCAGGGACCTTCTTGCCGGTCAAGACAGACGATCTGACGGACCACAAGATGCATGCCGAATGTGGCGTGGTAACCGAAGAGACCGCTATGGCGCTCAATGGGGTGCACGCCAGCGGCGGCCGGATTATCTGTGTCGGCACGACCAGCCTTCGCCTGCTGGAAAGCGCGACGGACGAGAATGGCACGATCGGCGCCTTTGCTGACGACACGGCCATCTTCATTACCCCGGGGTACCGGTTCCGCGCCGCCGATGGCCTGATGACCAACTTTCACCTGCCCAAATCGACCCTCTTCATGTTGGTCAGCGCCTTTGCCGGGCAGGTCCAGATGCGCGAGGCCTATGAGCGCGCCATCGCCACTGGCTATCGGTTCTATTCCTATGGCGACAGTTCCCTGCTATGGCGCGCCTCCTGATGGCAGAGTTTAGCTTCGACATTCACGCCACCGATGGCGCAGCCCGCACCGGGGTCCTAAAGACCCCACGCGGCGACATCCGCACACCAGCCTTCATGCCGGTGGGTACGGCGGGGACGGTCAAGGCCCTGACCGTCGATCAGGTAGCCCAGACCGGCGCCGATATCATTCTGGGCAACACCTATCATCTGATGCTGCGTCCAGGACCAGAACGGCTCGAGCGGCTCGGTGGCCTGCACAGATTTATGGGCTGGAACGGTCCGATCCTGACCGACAGCGGCGGCTTTCAGGTCATGTCCCTGTCCGGCATCTCGAAAGTGACCGAAGAGGCCGTCGCCTTTCGCAGCCATATTGATGGCTCCAAGCACATCTTGACGCCCGAACGCTCGATTGAAATTCAGGCCGACCGGATCGGTTCGGACATCATCATGCAGCTCGATGAGTGCGTATCCTATCCAGCCGAAGAGCCCCGCGCCGCCGCCGCCATGAGGCTCTCGGCCCGCTGGGGCGAACGGTCAAAAGTGGCCTTTGGCGAGCGCGAGACCCAAGCCCTATTTGGCATTCAACAGGGCTCGACCTTCGAGGCCCTGCGCCGGGAATCGTCCGACCGCCTGATCGAGACCGGCTTTGATGGCTATGCCATTGGCGGGCTAGCCGTCGGTGAAGGCCATGAGGCCATGTGCGATACCCTGTCCTTCTGCGCGCCGCTCTTGCCGGTCCATCGCCCACGCTATCTGATGGGGGTGGGCAAACCGATTGATCTGGTCGAGGCGGTCGCGCGCGGCGTCGATATGTTCGACTGTGTCCTGCCCACCCGTTCGGGTCGCCATGGTCAGGCCTGGACCTGGGATGGCCCGTTGGCGCTGAAAAATGCCCGCTTTGCCGAAGATGACACGCCGCTCGATGAGAACAGCGCCTGTCCGGCGAGCAGTGCCTATTCCAAGGCCTATCTGCACCATCTGGTCAAATCCGAAGAGATCCTCGGGCAGGTGCTGCTGTCTTGGCACAATATCGCCTTCTTCCAAGCCCTGACCGCTGCGATGCGCGCCGCCATAAGCGAAGGCCGGTTTGAGACCTTCCGCCGCGAGTTCCACGCGCGGCAGGAGCGGTAGGGTAAGAAAACAAGGCCCCCTTCGGCCCTTCGGGCCACTTCCCCCAAAGGGGGCAGATTTGCCGTCTCTTGATCTTCCCCCTCTGGGGGAAGTACCGGCGAAGCCGGGGTAGGGGGCTACGCGGCCTTGCCCTCGGTTTCGGCCATGCGCTGAATGGTGGCATAATCGGTCTTGCCGGTGCCGAGAACGGGAATTTCTGTGACGTGCATGATCTTGCGCGGGACGGCCAGTTCAGGCGCGCCGATGCTCTGGGCGTGGGCGACGAGGGGCGCGACCTTGGCGTCTAGCCGGTCGGTTACGAGGATTAGACGCTCACCCTTGCGGGGATCGGGCATAGAAATGACCGCGTGGCGGGCATCGGGCCACATCTGCAGGGCGAGATCTTCCGCCGCCGTCAAGGACACCATCTCACCGCCGATCTTGGCGAAGCGCTTTACGCGGCCCAAAATTGTGATCCAGCCATCATCGGTCAGTTCCACAACATCACCCGTATCGTGCCAGCCATCGACAGGGGGCTCGATCGCCCCATTCTCATTGAGGTAGCCGACCATGACATTGGCCCCACGGACATAGAGACGCCCGCCCGTGGGAATGCCCTCGACGGGCTCAACGCGGGTTTCAATGCCGGGCAGCAGGCCACCAACCGTGCCGTGACGATTATCGGTCGGCTTATTCACTGCAATAACGGGCGCAGCTTCGGTCGCTCCATAGCCCTCAAGCAAGGGGATGGGTCCGAAACGGTCCTTGACCAGCTTGTGGGTCTCGTCACGGACCTTCTCGGCACCGCAGACCACGAATTTCAGACCCGAAAGATCGCCGGGATCGGCCGCTCTAGCATATTGGTTGACGAAGGTGTCGGTTGCCAGCAGCACGCTCGCGCCGCTTTCGCGTATCAAGGTCGGGATCTGTTTGACGTGGAGCGGAGAGGGATATTCAAAGGCCTTCATACCGTTGAGGATCGGCAAGAGCACGCCCGCCGTCAGGCCAAAACAGTGGAAGGTCGGCAAGGGATTGAAGAAGACCCACGCCGGATCAAGATCAATATGGGCGGCGATTTGGCGGACATTGGTCACCAGATTGGCTTGGCTAAGGATCACGCCGCGAGGCGCACCGAAACTGCCGGAGGTAAAGAGAACGACACCGGTCGAGTCTGGCGTGGCCTTGGCGCGGAACCGGCGCGGCATGGCTCCCGCCGCAGCCGCAAACAGCTTATCGCCTAGGCCGAGACTTGCCCGGACATCTTCAAGATAGTCGACTTGGCAAACTTCACTCAAGGCATCGGTCAGGTCTTCCAGCTTGCCCTGTTCAACAAACCGGTGGGCGGTATAGACCCGGCGAACCCCAGCGATCTTAACCGCAGCCTTGAGATTGCGAATCCCCGCCGTGAAGTTGAGCATGGTCGGCACGCGGCCAAAGGCATGGAGCGCAAAAAAGGTCACCACCACGGCTGAGCCTGACGGGAGCATGAGCCCGACCCGTTCGCCCGGTTCAGTTACCGCCGCGATCTTTCGGCCAAGCGCAAAGGCGGCCCGGATCAGTCCAGTATAGGTCAGAGGATTGCGGTCTTGATCTTCGAGGATCAGTTTCTTTGCACCATAGAGGTTGCTGGCCTCAATCAATGCGTCAAACACCGAGCTCTGACCCGATGTGGCGTCGTATGCCTTTGGCATTACGGCGTCGCCTCCCTGTCGTTCATCCAGTTCGTCGTCATAATTTGATCTTATTTGCGCCGAGGTCCAACAGAAATAGGCCGTTTGGCTGCAAAGATGTCGCCAAGGCTTGATCATCGGCGCGCAAAGTCCGATTTAAGGACCATGGTCACGCTCATCGACACCAATGCCGCCCCAACTCTGCGCCATCCCGAAAAGCGCAACCGTCCAGAATCAGTGGTTCTGCGCAAGCCCGAATGGCTGCGCGTGAAGGCTCCCGGGTCGGAAGGCTACAACCAGACCCGTAAGATCGTGAAGGACAATGGTCTGGTCACGGTCTGCGAAGAGGCGGCCTGTCCCAATATTGGGGAGTGCTGGAGCCAAAAGCACGCAACCATGATGATAATGGGCGATACCTGCACGCGGGCCTGCGCCTTCTGTAACGTTAAGACGGGACTGCCCGGTCCATTAGATGCCGGTGAACCGGAGCGGGTAGCCTTGGCGGTCCAGCAGATGGGCCTCAGCCACGTCGTCATCACCTCGGTGGATCGCGACGATCTGGTTGATGGCGGCGGTGAGCACTTTGCGCAGGTGGTGCGGGCGATCCGGGCTGCGGCTCCGGCCACGACGATTGAAATCCTGACCCCAGACTTTCTGCGCAAGGACGGCGCGGCCGAGCAGGTCATTGATGCACGGCCAGATGTGTTCAACCACAATCTAGAAACGGTGCCTCGGCTCTATCTCAAGATCCGCCCGGGTGCGCGCTACTATCACTCCTTGCGCCTCCTCGAACGGGTCAAGGAACGCGATCCGTCACAGTTCACCAAATCTGGCCTGATGGTTGGGTTGGGTGAGACCAAGGAGGAGGTCATGCAGGTGATGGACGATATGCGCTCTGCCGGCATCGATTTCATCACTATCGGGCAATATCTTCAGCCCACGCGCCGTCACGCCCCCATCGACCGCTATGTCGAACCGGCAGAGTTTAAAACCTATGAAACCATTGCTAGGGCCAAGGGCTTCTTGATGGTCTCGGCCAGTCCGCTGACGCGGTCGTCGCACCATGCGGGTGAGGATTTTGCACGCTTGAAAGCGGCGAGGGCGGCCAAGGCGGCGGCAACCTCGGCCCCGTGCTAGGATCAAGGCTCCTGTGCGCCATGCTCTGACGAAGATCTTGCCCTATAGCGTTGACCAGATGGTGGCGCTGGTTGGTGACGTGGAGGCCTATCCAGACTTCATCCCGTGGATCACCCAGATGCGCACTTGGAACGCGGTGACCCGTGCGCCGGGTGTCGCCCAAGTCGATGCGGAAGCCGGTGTAGGGTTCAAGTTCTTGAGCGAACGGTTCGCCACGCGGGTTATTCGCGATGAAAATCAAGGCCGCGTCGAGGTGGCCCTGCTCTATGGCCCCTTTCGCAAACTGTCCAATGTCTGGGCCTTCTATCCCGATCCCGCCGGAACAAGGATTGAGTTCAGCATCGATTTCGAGTTCAAGACGCGCCTGCTCGACGGGCTCTTAAAAGCCAATATGAACAGTGCTGTAGAGCGGCTTATTCAGTGTTTTGTTGAGCGCGCAGAGCAGCTCTACGCCAGTCCGAAGGCCTAGGTCAGACGGTCGCGCAGCATTTCCAGCGCGACCTTAACCGCCTCCATTCGGATCTCATCGCGGCCCAGATCGCCAAAGCGCTCAACCCGGTGGATCACCGAATGGTTGGTGCGGAAGGTGGCAAAGTGAACCAGTCCAACGGGCTTGAGGGTGCTGCCACCGGTTGGGCCTGCGACGCCTGTGATCGAGACAGCGATGTGGGCGTTGGAATTGTTGACGGCCCCCTCGGCCATCATGCGGGCTACGGGCTCGGATACGGCGCCA